>JACXTT010002097.1_pt1 | contig 31941 bp, 26 predicted proteins | sample 9270951 | NCBI WGS metagenome assembly JACXTT01 (sample SAMN15532306, study PRJNA645909) | rock metagenome | isolation source: weathered quartz diorite | place: Puerto Rico | collected 2017-06-21
CGCGGCCGCCGAGCAGGCGCAAGGGCGGCACGCGCTCGAGCTCGAGCGGGTGGGCACCGAGTTGGCTTCGGCGCAACGACGGGCCGAACGCGCCGAAGCCGAGGCCGCGCTCGCGCGTCAGCTGCTGGCAGAATTGCGCGGGGCGCTGCGCGAGCGGGACGGCAGCGGTCGACGGCGGGGCAAGGCCCGCCCGGCGCCCGCGGGGAACGAGGCCCAGCCACCCCAGCAATCAGGGCCGGGCGCGCCGGCCGCGTCCCGCGATCCGAATGACGGCCACAACGGCAGCGACAGTACTGACAGCAGCGATGACCAAGAACACTGAGCGGGCGGCGGCGATCCGCTGGATCCAGGAGCAGATGGCCGACTACGGGCTGACCATGGAAGAGCTCAAAGCGGCGGGGTGCTTCGATCCGCCCCCGCCACCGCCGCCACCCCCGCCGCCGGTGGTCTGCTACCGCAATGCCGAGGGGCTGACCTGGGACGGGCAGGGGGAGATGCCCGCCTGGCTGCGGCGGGCGGTCAATGCGGGGCAGAGCGTGGAGTTTTACCGGGTCGGATAAGACCGGTCAGGTACAAAGCTGCGCTCCTGATGTCCGTTGTACTGGTAGCTAACGGAGCGGCCTGCAATAATAAATTTGCAGTACGAACTGCTCGCGGATTCGCGGCACCGGCTGGTGCGGTGAGAGTGCGCGCTGTGGGTGCCGTTGCCTTTTCCTGGTCAGGCCGAGATGAAGAGACTCGCCGTTTGGCTAATCCTGTCCTTCATGCCGCTTAGCGGCGGCGCTGCGATGCCTGATTTGTACTCACGCAGCGCTATTGTCTACGACACAGGAGAAGGCCGGATCCTACTGGAGAAGCACGCGGATGAAGTCGTGCCAATCGCCTCGCTGACAAAGCTGATGACCGCGATGGTCGTGCTGGACCAGCGTCCGGCGCTGGATGAACCCCTGACCATTGCGCCTGCTGACGTCGACCTGGTCAAGCATTCACATTCCCGCCTTTCGGTCGGTACCACGCTCGCGCGCGGTGAGATGCTGCGCCTGGCCCTGATGGCGTCGGAGAACCGATCGGCCTCTGCATTGTCGCGCGCCGCCCTGGTCGGCGGGAAGCCCGCGTTTGTGGTAGGAATGAACGCGAAGGCAAGCGCGCTGGGCATGCATCGCACCCGATTTGAGGATCCGACGGGACTGTCGCCACGCAACGTATCCAGCGCGCGCGACCTTCTGGCAATGGCAGACGCTGCCTCCCACTACACGCTGATTCGCGACTTCACCACGCTTTCAAGCGATAGCATCGACATAGCCAGGCGGTCGCTGCGCTATCGCAATACCGTGAGTCTGGTGCGTGAGCCAGGATGGGGCATCCAGCTATCAAAGACAGGCTTTATCAACGAAGCGGGCCACTGCATTGTGATCAAGGCTAACCTCGGTAGTAGTCCGGTGATCATCGTACTGTTGGGCGCAGCATCTAACGGGAGGCGCTCAGCCGATCTGAATGCAATTCGCAACTGGCTGGAAGGCAAGGAGTTGACTGGCGCGATGCTGCAGGTCGCCTATCCGGCAAAGCGGATCCCTCACCATCGTGCAAAGGCAACGGTACGCCGCCGCGGAGACGTCAGTCACGCCCACTATTCGAAGAAGCATGCATTGCAAGTGCGAGGGACGGCGGGGTAATTGTGACGTCGCGCGGCGCCGTGCCAGAGTGAGCGAACCGCCGAGGAGCCGGGCCTTGTCCGCTGTCAGCTTTCCGCTTGCGGCACCGGCTGCAGGGGCCCTCCCTCACGCACGTCGCATCAGGCTGAAGCTCTGAGCACTTGGACCCCGATTCGGCAATCCGGCAAGGAACAGTGCGAGCGGTGCGACGTCTTCAGGCTCCTTGACCCATTCGTTTGGAATCAGGGCGAGGCCACTGGTCAAGTCTGTCTTGACCGGTCCAGGGATCAGTTCATTGACGCTGATGTTGTCCTCCTCCAGTTCCACCGCGAGGGACTCGATCAACATCCACAGTCCGCTCTTCGAGCATGAGTACGCCGAAGAGTTGGGGCGGGGCCGCTTTCTATGGCCGGAACCGATCATGACGATCTTTCCCCCGCCGCGCTGCCGCAGGTAAGGGATCGCGGCGTGCGCAGTATGGTAGGCGCCGATCAGATTGACATCGATGGTCTTACGCCAAAGCGCGGGTTCGCTGTCGGCGATTTTGCCCTGTCCCAAGGCGACACCCGCACTGCCGACGACAATATCGACCCCGCCGAAAGCTTCATGAGCCTGCCGGAATAGGGTCACGACTGATGCGTAGTCCGCCACATCGGCGACATGCGCCATGGCCCGGCCGCCCGCTGCGTGAATCAGTGCGGCGGTCTCCTGAATATCTGCTTCGCGGCGGGCACAGCAAACCACAGCCGCTCCGGCGCCGGCATAGGCCTGGGCAATGGCGCGTCCGATGCCACGGCCCGCTCCCGTGATAACCGCGACCCTGTCCTGAAGGAATTTGGCTTCGATTTGGCTCACTTTAACAACTCTCCTTTATGCTGCAATCTGGTTTGTAAAGGTTGCGGCGCATGTGGCAAGCAACCTCCGACGTATTCTCGTCAATGGCGCATGACTCTCCTCCTGACGGAAAAAGAGGATTTACGCATTCCCGAGCGTAGAAATCAGGGTTGAATATTGAAAGTCTTCACGATGTTGGCGTTACGATCGAATTCAACTTTCAGCGCCTGGCTAAGTTGCGGCAAGGTTTGGGGCGGTACGGGTTCCATCCCCTGCATCATGAATCGCTTCCGCAGCTGATCGTCGGACGCCACCTTGTAAGTAGCAAGTCGAATCTTCTCAGTCAATTCGGGCGATACCCGTGCGGATACGAAAACGCCTGCCCAATTGCTGAACTCCACGTTCGGGTAGCCCATCTCAGCGAACGTCGGAACCTGAGGCAGCAGTTGCGACCGCTCTTTCGCCGCAATGGCAAAGGCTCGCAGTTTTCCCGACCGGATGAACGGCAACGAAGTCACCATGCCGTCATACATTACGGTTACCTGCCCGCCCATCACTTGTGTGAGGCCTGCAGGGGAGCCAGTGAACGGCACATTTTGCAGGTCCATGCCAGCTTCCTTGTTCATGATCACGCCGGCATAATAGTGCGCCGAGCCCTTCGCAGGGGTTGCATAACTCAGCTTGCCGGGATTGGCCTTCACATATCGGATCAGACCCGGCAGGTCAGTCGGAGGCAGGCTCGGCGATCCGACCAGCACCAAAGTCATTTTCGCCATGGCAGCCACAGGCTTCAGGTCCTTCATCGTGTCGTAAGGTACCTTCAGCATGAGCGGATACTCGGTGAGTATGTTTGTGGTTGCCACCATGATGGTCTGGCCGTCAGGCGGAGATGCCAGCAAGGCCTTGACTGCCAGGATGCCGCCGGCGCCAGGTCTGTTGTCAACCACGACGGGTTGGCCAATGTCCTTCGAAAGCTGGTCCGCAAGTGAACGCGCAACAGCGTCCATGGCACCACCTGCCGGGCCTGGTACCACCACTCGGATGGGCTTGTTGGTCCACGCCATGGCAATTGGCATGGCTAGTGCCATGGCAGCCACAAGGGCGCCCCTGCAGATCCTGGCCCTGAGAGCGCGATTAAGCATTGATGTCTCCGATGAATTGATACTACGTGGTCGAAATATTCCGCGGCGCCCCAAGCTATGCCGTGAAGGCAAGCAGTGCCGTTTGTCTCGCACATTCATTGACCAGGATTCACGGGAAGGTCGAAGGTGACACGATGATTGACGCGGTGAGAGGGCCAGTAATCCGCCGCGGCATAGTGCTGCGTGCTCCGGTTGTCCCAGATGGCGATGCCATTTGCCTCCCACTGATGGTGCACCATGAACTCCGGACGCTGGATCCAGTTGAAGAGGAAATCCAGGATTGCCTTGCCCTCACGCCTGTCCAGCCCGACGATGTTCTTGGTGAAAGAACTGTTCACATATAGGCATTTGCGTCCAGAGCCCGGATGAACCTGGACGATGGGGTGCTCCACCGGCGGAAAGTTGTGCATTGCCTCGAAGAGTTTTTCCTCTCCCTTCTTGGCAAGTGCGTCGCGGAAGCCTCCCATCTCCCAAGTATGGATGGCGGTCAGGCCCTCCAGATACTGCTGCATGCGTGGCGAAAGGTACTCGTAGGCCTTGCTCGTGCTGGACCAGCAGGTGTTGCCGCCCGCCGGAGGCGTGGCGGTAATCTGTATCACCGTACCCATCGGCGCAACCTTCTTCCACGAAATGTCGGTGTGCCAGGTGTCAATGGTGGGTGGATTAGCCTGATCGTTCTCAAGGACCTCGACGTATTCCGACTCGGGATGCCGCTTGAAGTGGGAACCGTCGGTGAGCGGACCGAACACGCGCGCGAGGGCGACATGCTGATCCGTAGTCAGTTTCTGCGGACGGAAGAAGATGACTTCAAAGTCATCGAGCGCGCGCCGCAATTCCTCCTGTACTGGTTCGCTGAGAGCGCTGGTCAGGTCCACGCCTTCAATCCACGCCGCGAAATTGGGCATGCGTGGGACTGGTTTGATATGTCTGTATCGACTATCGATGTCGATCAGTTCAAGCGGTTTTGCATTGGATGCCATGTCTCTCTCCAGCAAGCAGTTCAATCAGATTTCTTGTGCAAGGGGTTCACTCGGGTGCGGAGTTCCGTGCCAGCTCTTCGGTGCCGAACAGCAACGATTTGACTTCATAAAATTCATCGAGGCCATAGGTACCGCGTTCACGTCCAAGGCCAGACTGCTTGAAGCCACCCGCCGGCGCATTGCCATTGAACCCGCCCCCGTTGATCTCCACCTTCCCGCAACGCAGATGGCGCGAAACCCGTACTGCACGCTCTGCGTCGGAGGACCACACGGCACCATTCAGTCCATAGATCGTGCCGTTGGCAATGGCCACCGCCTCGTCCTCGTCGCGATAGGTCAGTACGGCCATGACCGGCCCGAAGACTTCTTCCTGGGCGATGTTCATCGCTGGATCCACATTGCCGAACACAGTGGGCGGCACGAAGAGACTTTCCGATGCGGCTTTAGGCATATCGGGCATCGGCCCGCCGCAAACGAGACTCGCACCTTCGCCGGTCGCGGACGCGATGTGCGACCGCACTCGTCGGGCATGCTCGGCAAACGCCATCGGCCCCAGCGTCGTGCTTTCGTCCAGGGGGTCACCCAGCACAAATTTGCCGCATTCATCGGCCGCGATCTCGAGCGCCATTGCCAACTGGGATTTCGGCACCACCATGCGTGTCAACGCCGCGCAGGTTTGCCCCGCGTTCTGCATGCAGGACTGAACGCTGGCCCGGACCGCTTTTTCGAACGGGGCGTCATCCAGGATTACGGAAGCCGACTTGCCACCGAGTTCGAGCGAGACCTTCTTGATGGTCGGCGCTGCGTTCTGCATGATGCGTCGACCGACTACGGTAGATCCGGTGTAGGACACCATGTCGACGTCCGGGTGCGAAACGAGGGCTTCACCGACTTCCTGACCCGTACCGTTGACAATATTGACCACCCCTTTGGGAAAGTCGATCTCCTCCAGCACATCGGCAAAGACCATGCTGGTCAAGGGCGCGATCTCGCTGGGCTTTGCCACTACCGTGCATCCAGCGGCGATGGCGGGCGCCACCTTGCTGAACAGTAGGAGCAGCGGATAGTTCCACGCGGTGATCGCGCCCACGACGCCGATCGGCTCGCGCACGACGCGGGCGTTCCCGATCAGTTCGTCATGCCGACCGGACTTCAGGATCTCGGCGTAAGAGGCTACCGTGGCGATCGGCGCTCGCGCGTGGGCCAGGCGAGAGAAAGTTAGTGCGGTACCCATCTCCAGGGTTTCCAACTTCGCGATCGTCTCGGACTGCTCGGCCAGCGCCACGGAGAGCTTACTCAGCCATTCGGCGCGCTCAAGTCGTGTTAGTCGGCTCCATGGAATGAAAGCCCGACGTGCGGCCTGTACTGCACTGCCCACGTCCGCTTTAGTGCCAAGCGGTACATGGCCGAATGCTTGGCGCGAGTACGGGTTCACGATCAATTGTGTACGGCCCGACGCGCCAACCCATGCACCATCTATGAAGTGATGGCTGCGATGCGTTAGTGCTTCGACAAACTCAACCATAAGTATCTCTCCGGGACTTCAATAACTTCTGCTTGCCAACGTCGGCTACGACGGAGCATAGGGTGAGAGCCACGCACGGGGCTGTCAGATATGTGACAGAACTCCGAAGGGACCATGCGTGTGGCGTCCCATCATCTCCAGGTTGGTCAATGGTTGCTGGCCAGTGGACTTCTACAGGGAGGTTTCTACCCGTTTGAGGTTGGCGGTTACTTCCCGACATCAGGGCAGCACGGCATGACCGGGGTGGCTGTGGGCGATTCTGGATAAGACATCGCGTTCAATCTGCCCGGACCGGCCGGCAAGGCGCTGCATCTACGACCTGGTGCCATTTCAATGACGCGGTGGACTAGCAAATGACGGGGCGATCAACCTTCAGTATTGTCACCCCGCCTTTCGATGAAGGACAATGGAGTGCGGAAGCGGTTGGAAATGAAACGCGTTCCGGCCGAGTACAAGGAATGGGTGGTTGAGCAGAATGCGTTCTAGTTGAAGTGTCGCGAGCAAGTGACGGTCAAGGTGTAGAGCGCGATGGTTGAGGAGTTGGGTGAATGCAATTCGCACTACCACGAGGCCTCGATAAGGCACGATAACGTTGTCCTTATCTTTGTGAGGACGCCGCCCTTGCGCTATGTCCCTGACCCACGACTCGACATTCTGTGCTGCGACGGTTCTCTATGGCGCGGCGACACGTGCCTCGGCAAACTCGACAGTGCGCTAGCAGTGAGCGCCTCTTGCGGCGGCGGCGAGAGGCTCTAATCGCACATGGCATGGCTTGCAAAGCAGTCGGCGGACAAAGCAAAGCGTCCCAGCCTCTGGTGGCCTACCTTAGTAATGAGTTCGAGAGGTCAGTCGAACGAAATCAACAAGGGAAACGCGACAGGCATGGGAGAAAGGAAATCCCAGCGTCTGCTGTTCAATCCAGATCAAGAGAAGAGACTTGTACATGCACTACCAGCCGCTTTTAGATCCCGTGGCGCTCACCGCTGGCCTTGCCGGAACAGCCCTCGTTGGATGGTCACTTGTTGTATTCATACTGTGATCCATATATTCGAAAATGCCTCGATAGCGAAACGTGGATGCTTAAGGTATCTTCCCAAACGTATTTGTGCCTCATCCTCTGAAGAATCGCCGCGTGCTGAATAAGCGCGGTGGGCGTGTTGTTCCGGAATCCTTAAATGCCCCCCATGACCAGCAACGATCCCGGCTCTGCCGTTGAGCAGACTAGCAAGCTGCTTGCACGTGCAATGTTGGGCCGTACATTTCAAGGTTGCCCGAATGATGTGCTGGATAGGCTGCTGAGCGCCGGCACCTTACGTACCTATGCGGCAGGCGAGTATGTTGTGCGAAGAGGCACCCACACTACAAATTTCCTTTTGGTGGTCAGCGGAGAATTGGAGAACAGCACCACCTACGTATCCGGTCACAGGCATCTGTTCGGGTTTCTGAGGCAGGGCGATTGCACCGGCATCATTTCCCTGATCGATGGAGGCGAGCACATCGTCGATCATATTGCTCGCGTCAATACGGAGTTGCTGGCGATTCCCAATGCAGCAATCATGCGGGAAATGCAGGAACAGCCGCAACTCTGCCTGGCATTATTGCGGCAGCTGGTTCCGCGCACCAAGATCAAATACAGTCGTGTGACCCTGGATCCGGGCGTGCCGTTGCCGATACGACTCGCATGGGCTCTCCAGACCATGGCGAACCTGTATGGGCTGCGGCGCGGCGAGACCATCGTCCTGGATGTGAAGCTGTCACAAGGCGACATTGCCGACTGGCTGGGAGTCAGCCGGCAACACCTCAATCCCCATCTGAAGCAACTTGAGAAAGATGGCGTTATCTGTCTCGGGCGTTCCAGCTTGACTGTCCTGGATCCGGATCGCCTGGCCAAGCTCGCTGCCAGCTGATTGCCTCAACGCTGGCTTCCTGATGTCCGACTGCGCGCTACGGACCGCTCCGGAGCATCGCCAGAGTCAAGGACGGTCGGCGGCGCTGCATCGATTTGCGGCATAGATTGCCCGCGCCAACCCTCGTCACGCGCGATGGGGTATCCAGTGCCGCGGAGCATGTCCCTTCTTAGCCCCTGCGTCGAGAAGGGGATCTGTCGTCTTTATGACAGAACTAATTCGTGCCCTTCCCTAAGATTGCCCCATCGCTTTTCCAGGCATGAAAAGTCGGGTTCCGGTACCGGAACCGATCTTTTTCACCGGAGTTGAACCGAATGTTCCGATTCTTCCGGCACCTCGCTGGCAGAGCCGCGTGCGCCACGCGGCAGTCAAGGAAAGGCGGTCCGGCTAATCTGAATGAATCGAGGAAGACTATGCTTTCGAAGGAAGACAACATCCGCTACACGGAGGTAGAACCCGGGTCCGCGCTCCATACCATGGCCAAGCGATACTGGTTGCCGTACCTGCGCGCCGAGGCGCTGGAGGCGAACGGCAAGCCCCGAAAGGTTGAACTGCTGGGCGAGACCTATATTTCGTTCCGGGCGGCGGATGGGACGCTTGGATTCCTTGACGAACAGTGTCCTCATCGTGGCGCTTCGCTCGTGCTGGCTCGCAGCGGCGACAACGCGCTGACGTGCATCTTCCATGGCTGGAAGTTCGATGTCAGCGGCAAATGTGTCGAGACCCCTTCCGAGGCCAATCCGAATTTCTGCAAGACCGTCAAGGTGAAGACCTACCCTGTGCGCGAAGCGGGTGGTGTCTGCTGGGTGTACCTCGGCGAAGACGAGCCGCCGGTTTTCCCGGATTACGAGTACTTCAAAGCGCCGCCCGAGTACCGTCGTGCGCGGGTTGGCTATTGCCATTCCAACTGGGCGCAGAATCTCGAGACCTTGCTCGACTCTTCTCACATCGGTCTCCTGCACTCCAGCGGCGCAGCCACCCAGGCACAGAACGTACAGCAGGTTGCAGGCATCAACACGCCGAAGCTCAATGTCGTGGAAACGCCATATGGCCTTCAGGCCTATGCCCTGCGCGAGAGGGCCGATGGTGCCATCTCGCTTCGGGTCACGGAATATATCGCGCCGTTCACGGTGCTCAACGGCGCAACCCGCGAAGAGGAAGGGCGACTCTTGTATATGGTTCCGATCAATAACCGGCGCGCTGCATTCTGGCGCATGGAATGGGATCTGAACCACACCCAGGAATACTGGGTGCAGAAGGCAAAGGAAGACGGCATGGCGGAGTTATTCTTCGAGGATCCTGACGATTTCCTTGCCAACGTCTTTGACCGGACCAATGAAAACTATGACCAGGATCGGGAAGCCATGGCCCAGGGACACTGGTCCGGATTCAAGCATCTGCGTGCAGAGGATGCAGCGGTGTCGGACAGCATTCCGCTGGTTGACAGAACCAAGGAGCATCTTGGCGCCAGCGACCTGGTGATCGCCAGGGCGCGGCAACAGTTCTTCCGGGGGCTCGATGCATTCGAGAAGGGCGGCCCGGCGCTAGGTCTTGGTCCGCAAGGCGATGGCAGTGGCATTCCGTACGCCGATATGCGAGGCACCGCGGAGCTCATCGCTTCGGGTACAGATCCCAAGGATTTTCACAATCGGGTTCTCCGGGAAGAGCGCGCGGCTTCCCGCGAGGCCTTCCTTGCGGCCAGGGAAACCAAGTAACCGGGAACCCCGCGATAGCGAGGCGAACAGGGTATTCAGACGACTCGCTCGCTTCGCCCGGGCTCTTTGAGGCCCGGTCGAAGCGGCAACTCCTTCAGCCGGCTCGAACATGACATACGCACACGCAGCGGTCGACGACGTAACGTTGGACTGGAACGACAAACTGAAGCTGGGCTTTGCACCCATGGACGACACGCATGAGGAGTTCGTCGAGATCGTCAATGCCATGCTGACCTGCGCCGACGAGGACGTTGCGCGTCTCCTGGACCAGTTCGCATCGCATGCGGACATGCATTTTTCGCAGGAATTGGATTGGATGCACACCAGCGGATTTCCAAGCATGGATTGCCATGTCAAGGAACATGAAGCCGTCATGGCTTCGGTGCGAGAGGTTCAGGCGCTATTGCAAATTGGCGGGGCACTTGACGTCGCACGTCGGCTCGCCGCCGAGCTGGCTCGCTGGTTCCCCGCGCATGCCGACTATCTTGACGCCGCGCTTGCGCAATGGGTCGTCAAGCGCAGCCACGGTGGCGCCCCCGTTGTGGTGCGTCGCAACCTGAAGTTTGATGGCTGACGTGAAGTATCCGCGCATCAGCTGTACCAAATAAATTCAATGAGGTCCTAACGTGCCCCCGTTCAGAAGACGATTCCTTGGTTTCCTTTCCACCGTGCTGGTGTCTGCTGTCATCGGCGCCGGGACTGCCTCGGCCGGCGAATATCCGGACAAGGCGATCACCCTGGTTGTGCAGGCGGCGGCGGGCGGCGCCGCGGATTTCTCGGCCCGCCTGTTGGGCCAGAAAATCGGCATGCTCCTTGGTGTTCCAGTCGTTATCGAAAACATGCCGGCAGCCGGCGGCATTGTCGCAGCAAGACGGGTCATTCAGGCGAAGCCGGACGGCTATACGCTTCTCGTTTACGGAACGAAGGCTGCCATTGCCGAATCGCTGTTCAAGACCCGTCCCTATAACCTGACCAAAGATCTGAGCCCTGTAGCGATCATCGGCTCGACGGACCTGGCCCTCGTGGTGGAGCGAAAATCCCCGCTAAAGACCGTTGCGGATCTGGTCGCTGTCATCAAGGCCAGGCCAGGGAAGGTGACGGTGGGTGTTGGCGACACCGTTGGCGGCATTCAGCATCTGGGCGCTGAACTGCTGAAGGCCTCGATGAAGGGAGATTTCCTGATCGTTCCCTACGGCTCGAACTCAAAGCTCACGGTGGCAGTGCGATCGGGAGAGGTTGACGTGGCTTTCGAACTGCTTCCGGCCATGCTGCCGCAGATCAAAGAGGGTGAGGTGCGCGCTCTGGCCACTGCGGGAAGCCAGAGAAGCAGTGATCTGACGAACGTGCCAACCCTGACAGAGTCGGGCATTCCCAACGCGGATATGACGACCCTGAACATGATCGCCACGCCGGCCGGCACGCCGCCTGCCGTAATTGCCAAGCTCAACCATGCGGTGAACCAAGTGCTGGGCCAGCCTGACGTCCAGCAGGCGCTGCGCAGTCGTGGCGCCACACCGGCCGCAGGCTCGACGCCGGCAGATGCCCAACGCATCATGGAAGGCCAGGTGACCAAGTGGCGCGATGCCGTCAAGCTGGCAAAGGTTCCTCTCCAATAGTCCAGTCGGTGGCGATCCGGGGGCATTTGAGCCATGAATACGGATAGACCGCTTCGATAAATCTCTGGAATTTCAATCGTGGAAATGAAGACGCAATCTGATGATCGCGCTGGTGTCATGCGCCTGAACGAGACCCATAACCCGGACCTCAGGTCTTTCGTGGAGTCGGCAAACGATCCCGCGGCGGACTTTCCGATCCAGAATCTTCCGCTCGCCGTCTTTCGCCGGGGCGGATCGGCGCAGGCATTCCGCGTCGGTACAGCCATCGGCGACCAGGTGCTGGATATCGGGGCCGTGGCGGACCTGCTCGACGGGAGCGCCCGGGAAGCCGCGCAGGCGTGTCAGGCTTCATCCATGAATGCCCTGATGGACCTGGGGCCGGCACGCTGGTCGGCCTTGCGTCTCGGTCTGTCGCGCCTTCTGCGGGACAACAGCAAGGCGATCGACGCCGTCACTGCATGCCTGACGCCGATTCGCGAGGCGGAGTTCGGCTTGCCGTTCAAGATAGGCAGTTTCACCGACTACGGGGCATCGGTCCACCACGTCCACAAAGTCACGAAGATCGCTCGCCCCGAGAATCCTCATCTCGAGCCGAACATGATCTGGAACCCCGTTGGCTTCCACAGCCGGGCCTCCTCGATCAGGACGGACGGACAGCGCTTTCCGCGCCCCAAGGGGCAGACCGGCGTGCTCAAGGATGGCGTCCCGGTCTTCGGTCCGACGCAGTCGCTGGATTACGAAGCCGAGCTGGGCATTTTCATTGGCAAGAACACCGAGCTCGGGCAGCCCTTGAGTGTCGACGAGGCCGACGATGCCATCTTCGGCTTTACCGTGCTCAACGACTGGACGGCGCGGGACGTCATGTTCTGGGAACGCCTGCCGCTGGGACCGTTCCTGTCGAAGAACTTCGCCACGACGATCTCGCCGTGGGTGGTCACCAAGGAGGCACTCGAGCCTTTCCGCCGTTCGTGGGAACGCTCCGCGCCTTATCCGGACCCCCTACCCAACCTGGACTCGGCGCAGGACCGCAAGCGGGGCGCGCTTGACGTCAAGGTCGAGGTCCTGCTCCAGACCGAGAAGGGCGAAGCCGGCGGCTTCGGGCCCACCTCGCTTTCTCTCAGCAACGCGCGCGACCTGTACTGGAGCGTCGCGCAGCTCGTGGCGCACTTCACGTCGACCGGTTGCAACCTCGAGCAGGGCGACATGATCGGCACTGGAACGATTTCCGGTCCGGGCATCGAAGAGTCCGGCTGCATGTACGAGCTGACGCTGGGCGGCAAGGCCCCGGTCGAAATGCCGACCGGCGAACGCCGCGGCTTTGTCGAGGATGGCGACACGCTGATCGTCCGTGCCTACTGCGAGGCAGACGGCTTCCGCAGGATCGGTTTCGGCAATGCCGGCTCCACCGTGCTGGCCAATTCCTGAGTAATCCCGGCAGTCTGACGCCCGCGCACAGACTGCCTGTCCGACGGCTGGCATCAAGCCAGCCTCGATTCCCCTCTCCAAAATTTCCGTCTTGCCATGAGACCAAAGCTGCTTCAGCACGGCCGTTTGCCGCCTGCACTCGAATCCAGGCTGGCTCAGGCCTACGACGTCCACCCGCTGTGGGCCGAGACCGATCCATGGGGCTTTCTTTCCGAGCGTGGGCGCGACTTTACCGCGCTGACGACCAATGCAATCTTTGGTGCCGGCGAAGACCTGATCGCCGCGCTGCCGTCACTGCAGCTGATCTCTAGTCTGGGTGTCGGCCTGGATAAGATCGACCTTGAGGCGGCCCGCAAGCGCGGTATCGCAGTCGGATACACCCCAGACGTCCTCAACGACTGCGTTGCGGATACGGCGTTCGCGCTGCTGATAGACGTGGCACGGCGCATCAGCGCGGGGGACCGCTTCGTCCGGCGAGGGGAGTGGCCGAACCGCCCGTTCCCCCTCTCCACGCGGGTCAGTGGCAAGCGGATCGGCCTGGTCGGCATGGGCCGTATCGGCCGTGTAATTGCCAGGCGCGGCGCCGGCTTCGATATGCCGGTGCGGTATCACAGCCGCCGTCCCGCGGCCGATGTTCCGTACCAGCACGTGGAATCCCTCGTGGCGCTCGCGCAGTGGGCCGACTTCCTGGTGATTGCCACGGCAGGCGGCCCGGAGACTCACCATCTCATCAACGCGGAGGTGCTCGATGCGCTTGGGCCGAATGGCTATCTGATCAACATCGCGCGCGGCTCCGTGGTTGATGAGCCGGCCCTGGTCGACGCGCTGCAGAGCGGTCGCATCGCCGGCGCTGGCCTCGATGTGTTCGCAAACGAGCCACATGTGCCGGAGGCCTTGCTCGGGCTCGACAACGTCGTACTGCTGCCGCATGTCGCCAGCGCCACCGAGGAGACACGCCAGGCAATGGGCGAGCTGTTTCTGGAGAACCTGACGAGCTACTTCTCGTCGGGACAACCGAAAGCATCGGCATTGGAATAGCCAGGACGACCGGCCCTGGTCATCGTCGCCGGTCCCTGGCGCTGCCTGCCTGTGCCCTTCACCAGATGCGCTGAGGAGAATGCGCGAACTGTCAGAAAGATGACTTCGCGGCGGCGTTGCTGGCTCTAACATGGGATTTCCGTTTCCCCCTTCCACAGCGTGAATGACATTCAAGGCAGTAGCATGATGCAGCCCAACGAACTGAGTGATGAAAAGCAGGGTAGCGAGGAGTTTGATCCCTCGCGGCGTTCCGGGATCGTGAAGCGCGGCCTGGAACGTGCTCCACACCGATGGCAACTGCGCGCGACCGGACTGGACGACGCCGCCATTGACCAACCCTTTGTGGCCGTGGCACATACCTTCGGGGAGGTAAGCCCCTGCTCGCAATCACTGCAGCCGCAGATCCAGGCTGCGAAGCTTGGCGTCGAAGTGGGCGGCGGTACAGCCCGGGAGTTTTCGACGATTTCCGTCTCGGATGCGCTGGGCCAGCAGCATGGAGGCATGCGCTACAGCCTGATGTCGCGCGAAGTCATCGCGGATTCCGTCGAGCTGGTGGTGCGCGCGCAAGGCTACGACGCTCTCGTCGGCATCGGTGCCTGCGACAAGACCATTCCCGGCATGCTCATGGCCATGGTTCGCCTGAATGTACCCAGCCTGTTCCTCCACGGAGGGCAGATGCTGGTCGGCTGGCACAAGGGCGAGCAGGTCAACCCGCTGAGCATGTTCGAAGGCATCGGCAAGGTTCACGCCGGTGAAATGACAGCGGAGCAGCTGGAGCAGATGGGCACCGATATCGTGACAACTGCCGGCGCGTGCCCGGGGCAGTTCTCTTCTGGTACGGCCGGATGCATCGCGGAAGTCCTTGGCTTTACCCCGCTCGGATCCACAGGCATTCCCGCAGCCTTCTCGGTTCGCCAGGCCGTGGCGCGCAGGGCTGCCGAACAACTGATGCGAAACGTCAAGAGCGGTGGCAGCCCAATGCCGCGTGACCTGGTGACGCGAAAGGGCCTGGAGAATGCGGTGGCGGTCGTCGCCGCGACGGGTGGATCGACCAATTCGACCTTGCACTTGCCGGCGATCGCGCATGAAGCCGGCATCGCCTTCGGCCTGCGCGAGATGCAGGAGATCCTGCGCCGCACACCGACCCTCGCCAGCCTGATGCCCGGCGGGCCACACGTACCCTACGAGCTGCATCGGATTGGCGGCCTGCCCGTGGTGCTCAAGGCGCTGCTGAAAGGCGGATACCTGCACGGCGATGTGCCGACCCTCGATGGCCGCACGCTGAAGGAAGCGCTCGAGGACGTTGCCAACCCAGATGGCACCATCGTGCGCAGTCACCTGCAGCCGTTCCGCGAAAGCGGCGGACTGGTGGTCCTCACCGGGAACCTTGCGCCCGATGGCGCCATCATCAAGATTGCCGGCCTGACCAAGCTGTCGATCGAAGGACCGGCGAGGGTCTTCGAAAGCGAGGATGATGCACTCGCCGCGGTCAAGCAGCGGGCCTACGATGAAGGCGACGTCATCATTGTCCGTAATGAAGGTCCCCATGGCGGGCCCGGAATGCGGGAGATGCTGTCGTTGACCTCGGCGATCGTTGGCCAGGGCCGGGGACAGTCCGTGGCCCTGGTGACCGACGGCCGCTTCTCGGGTGCCACGCGCGGGCTGTGCGTGGGACACGTTTCGCCCGAAGCCTCGCAAGGCGGTCCGCTGGCGCTGGTGAAGAACGGCGATCGTATTCGCATCGACGCCGGCGCGGCAGACATCGAGTTGCTGGTTGACGATGCGGAGTTGCAGCGTCGCCGGGCCGAATGGAAGCCCATCGAACGACCGGTGCGCCTTGCAGGCATCACCGAGAAGTATGTCCGGCTTGTCGGCCCTTCAAGCCGCGGCGCTGTGACTCACTCCGGTGCGATGGAGTGGCCGCTGGCCTGAGTCGGTCCGGCTGGCAGATGCCACGCGAACATGCCCCTGAGGTGTTGTTCCTGCGGCATCACCGCGATGACAGGTGCGTCGCAACCCCACAAACCTGAATCACCCGGCGAGTTCGTCGTACTGTCCGCCGCATGCGTGCATGTGGCGGGGGACGCTCGCGCCTGATCGATCCTAACGAAGACACGAATTGCAATGAGCGTCATCACACCTACGCCTGTGCGCGACACCTCCGCGGCTGCAGAAGACACCCGCCAACCCGGGGAAACCAGTTCCACGGCCTTTTTCAACGGCGTGCAGGCACTTGTACGCCTGCCGCTCCTGCAGCAAAAGCTAGATGCCTTGGCGGGCCGGCGCACCGCGGGCTTTATCTCGGGCTATCGCGGCTCGCCGCTGGGCACCTATGACCAGGCGCTGTGGAATGCCAGCGCCGACCTCAAGGCCCACGACATTGTCTTCCAGCCCGGGCTGAACGAGGAACTCGCCGCGGACGCGGTGTGGGGTACGCAGCAACTGGGTTATGACGCCAAGCACAGCAAGTTCGACGGGGTGTTCGGCATCTGGTACGGCAAGGGGCCTGGCGTGGACCGTAGCCTGGACGCCCTCAAGCATGCCAACCTTAGCGGGACCGCGGCGCTGGGCGGTGTCATGGCGGTGGCCGGTGACGATCACGTCTCCAAGAGCAGCACGCTGGCCCACCAGAGCGACCAGACGTTCATCGCAGCAGGGATTCCCGTGATCGCCCCGGCGTGCGTGCAGGACATTCTCGATCTTGGCTTGCATGCGTTTGCCATGAGCCGGTTCTCGGGGCTCTGGACCGGCATGAAGACTGTCCAGGAGGTGGTGGAATCGGCAACCTCGGTCGACCTCGATCCGCTGCGCGTCCGGATCGCGCTGCCGGAAGACTTTCGCATGCCGGAAGGCGGCATCCACATCCGCTGGCCTGACGATCCGCTGGCGCAGGAAGCGCGGCTGATGCAAGCGAAGTGGCCTGCCGCGCTTGCATACGTTCGGGCCAACCGCCTCAATCACAATGTCATCGAAGGCCGCGCGGACCGCCTGGGGATCATGGCTTCGGGCAAGGCCTTTGCCGACGTCCGACGGGCGTTGCTGGACCTCGGCCTGGATGATGCCACCTGCCGGGAAATCGGCCTGCGCCTGCACAAGGTCAACGTGCCATGGCCACTCGAGCCGCAAGGCCTGCGCGAATTCGCCCTGGGTCTGCGTGAAGTGCTGGTGGTAGAGGAAAAGCGTCCCATCATCGAGTCACAGGTCAAGGACGAGCTCTATCATTGCCCGCCCAGCCTTCGCCCCCGCGTTGCCGGCAAGTTTGACCTCGCCAGCGGAGATGGCGACGTGGGTGGCGAATGGCGCAATACCCACGCGCATCAGGACTGGCTACTGCGCGCGCCCGCTGACCTGACCCCGGCCCTGATCGCCAAGGCCATTGCCCGCCGCCTGAAGCAACTGGGTATTCCGGCCGATATTGCCGCGCGCATGGATGTCCGGCTGGCTATTATCGCCGCGAAGGAAAGCGCGCTGAACGTACCGCAGGGCACAGGCGCGCAGCGTCAGCCGTGGTTCTGCCCTGGCTGTCCCCATAACACCAGCACCAATGTGCCCGAGGGCTCGCAGGCGATGGCCGGCATTGGCTGCCACGGCATGGCCGCGTGGATGGACCGCGCCACCGCCTGGGCGCAGATGGGCGGAGAGGGTGCCCCGTGGATCGGTCAGGCACCATTCAGTACGCGCCGCCACATGTTCGCCAATCTTGGCGACGGCACCTATAACCATTCCGGCTTCCTTGCCATCCGGCAGGCGGTAACGGCCAAGGCGAACATCACCTACAAGATCCTCTTCAACAGCGCCGTCGCCATGACCGGCGGGCAACCGATCGACGGCGGTCTCGACGTCGCCTCGATGACGCGTGAACTTGAGGCCGAAGGTGTGCGCCGCATCGACGTCGTGACCGATGCCCCGGAAAACTACGCAAATGTCACGCGGCTTGCGCCCGGGGTCAAGGTCCACCATCGCAGCGAACTCGACGCCGTGCAGCGCGAACTGCGCGAAGTGGAAGGCGTGACCGCACTGATCTACGACCAGGTGTGCGCCACCAAGAAGCGGCGCGAACGCAAGCGCGGCACCCGCGCCGACGCGACGCAGCATGTGTTCATCAATGACCTCGTTTGCGAAGGCTGTGGCGATTGCTCGAAGCAAAGCAACTGCGTGGCCGTCCAGCCGCGCGAGACCGAGCTGGGCCGCAAGCGGCAGGTCAACCAGAGCACCTGCAACAAGGACCTGTCTTGCGTCAGTGGCTTCTGCCCGAGCTTCGTGACGATCGAAGGCGGCAGCCTCAAGCGGCTCGCCGCGCCGGCCCGCTCCCAGGATGCCGCGCCGATCTCGCTGCCCGAGCCGACGCTGCCGCTTGCGCGGAGTGCGTGGGGCATCCTCATTGCCGGCGTGGGTGGCACCGGTGTGGTGACCATCGGGCAGGTGCTCGGCATGGCCGCGCACCTCGACGGCAAGGGCGTCGTCACGCAGGATACGACCGGAATGGCTCAAATGGGGGGCGCGACATGGAGCCACGTACAGATCGCGGACGAACCGGGCGCGATCCACGGGGCATGCGTTGCCATGGCAAACGCAGATCTCCTTATCGGGTGCGATGCCATCGTTGCCGGACACAAGACGTCGCTGACCACGCTGGCCCCGTCGCGCAGCTTTGTGGTGCTCAACACGCATGCAACGCCGACTGCGGCCTTCGTGCGCAATCCCGACTGGCAGTCCCCGCACGCCGAATGCCAGCAGACGCTCGAGTCCGTCGTCGGCAAGGAAGCGGTGGCGGCCTTCGATGCGGAATCGATTGCCACGCGCATGCTGGGTTCGTCCGTGTACACGAACATGCTGCTGCTCGGTCACGCCTGGCAAAGCGGCCGCATTCCGCTCTCCCGCGAGGCGATCATGCGCGCCGTGGAAATGAATGGCGTCAAGGTGAAGGAAAACAAGGCCGCATTTGAACTGGGCAGGCGCTGCGCGCACGACCCGGCCTGGGCGCAATCGGGCGATTCGGCAGTCCAGTCGATCACGTTCACGAGGAAACCATCCGTTGACGCCCTGGTCGACACGCGTTCCAAGTTCCTGACAGACTACCAGAACGCCGCGTACGCAGACCGCTACCGTGCCTTCGTGGCGAAGGTGCGTCAGGCCGAGGCATCCGTGAATGGCGGCACCCGCCTGAGCGAGGCAGTCGCACGCAATCTCTTCAAGCTCATGGCCTACAAGGACGAGTACGAAGTCGCGAGGCTGCACACGAGCCGCACATTCCTCAATCAGATTGCGCAGACCTTTGAAGGCGAGTACCGCGTCGTCCACCACATGGCGCCGCCGCTGCTGGCGCGGCGCAACGCACAAGGCGAACTGGTCAAGCGTGCGTATGGTCCCTGGGTTCGCACTGCAATGAAGGCGCTGGCACGGATGAAGGGACTGCGCGGCACGCCGCTGGACGTGTTCGGCTACACCGCCGAGCGTAAGATGGAACGAGCGCTGATCAGCCGCTATCAGGCCACCATCGAGGAGGTACTGGCAGCACTCGGCAAGGATAAGCTCTCCCTCGCTGTCGAGATAGCGAACCTGCCTGATGACATTCGTGGCTTCGGCCACGTGAAGGAACGCCATCTGGCCACGGCCTTGCCCCGACTGGACAGCCTCATGGCTCAGTGGCGTACGGTAGCGAAATCCGTATCGGCTTCCTGAGGTACGTGTGTAACGAGTGTCTCCACGTTCGGGGGACTTAACCCGGACTTGACCGCCAGCGGAAAAATCGCTGGCGGTCTTTTTCTATTCTGCGCCGACGCCTGGCAAGGGCCAGTCCGAACCCGCGTATCGAAGCCCATGCGGTGCCTTAGTCCGGGTTCTGTCGCGAATCTGACAGATTCGCGCTCAGAGTCCGGCATTTGCTGCTCCTTACTGGCCCTCATCGGCAAGAAGATGGCTATCGAGTTCACATGAATCTGGGGGAAGCGTTCATGGTCGAGTTTGTCGAATCGCTAACGCATCGTCACCATCACTACATTGATGGGGCTTGGGTTGTCCCGTCGAGCCGCAATGCTCAAGCGATCGTGAATCCATACTCACGAAAGATTTTCGGGCAAGTGCCGCTCGGATCCAGAGTCGACGTGGATAGTGCCGTGCTGGCCGCACGTCGTGCCTTTAACTCATGGAGTCGTGTGCCACGACTTGAACGCGCTGAATGGCTGACAAAGCTTGCCGTGGCGCTGACCGAGCGGTCCGAGACGATTGCGAAGCTGGAGACCCTGGAGATGGGCACCCCGCTGACTTTCTTCCGGCCCACGCACGGGCGACGATCGGGACGTTGGCTTCCTATGCGGAGATCCTGAAGTCCGGGCCGCATGACGAACTGATCGCGAAAGCGCGAGTCGTGCGCGAGCCGATCGGCGTCGTGGCGGCAATCACCGCGTGGAACTATCCGCTGCTCCTGTTGTTCAGCAAGGTCGCGCCGGCCATTGCCGCCGGCGGCACGGTGGTGGCGAAGCCCAGCGAGATTGCGCCCCTCACCAGTATGATCCTTGCCGATGTGCCGGAGAAAATCGACTTTCCCAAAGGCGTGATCAATATCGTCAGCGGTACTGGCCAGGAAGTCGGTGAAGCACTGGTTGCGCACCCGAACATCGACACGGTGTCCTATACCGGTTCTACCGGAGTCGGCCGCCGCATCATGCGAATCGCAGCGCCGGCTATCAAGAAAGTCTCGCTCGAACTCGGCGGCAAGTCGGCTTCCGTGATCCTGGATGACGCACCGTTTGAAAAGGCAGTCTGTGCCAGCGTGCGGTCCTGCAAGCAGAAAGCGGGTCAGACCTGCGCGGCGCTGACCCGCTTGGTCGTGCCGCATGCGCGGCTGACCATGGCGCTCGAAATTGCAGCCGACGAATGTGGAAAGTTCGTGCTGGGCGACCCGCTGCACGAAAGCACAACGCTGGGGGTCATCTGACCCGGAACGCGTGCGGTGTGCGTGTCGCGTCGTCTGCGCTGCGGCAAGGTCGAGATCAATGGCGGCGGCTTCAACGGCAACGCGCCCGCCGGCGGCTTCAAACAGTCCGGACTGGGACGGGAGCGCGGGACCTACGGCCTCGAAGAGTTCTATGAAGTCAAATCGTTGCTGTTCGGTACGGAGGAACTGGCGCTGGGCTCCAGGCCAGAGTGAATGCAGGGTGCAAAGCATGCGGGGATTGAGGTTGGGTTGGCCCGCACCGCCACGGACAACACGCCCAAACGTCCCGGCTAGCGTAGCAGGATCGAAGCCTATTCACCTCTCGTGAGACCAAAGACGCGCCACCCACTGCCGCCATGGAGTTGATGGCAGCCGCCAGGCGACGCGTTTCTTGACCACTTCTTGTCGCTCGGACAAGAAGTCGTCGCCGGCTACCCTGGCGAAACCGCCGCACATGCCAAGCACGATAGCGCAGTCAATACCACGACAAAGCCCCGCCAGCAAGGCCGGCGAAGCAGCGGCCACGCAACGCAGTGGAACAAGAAAATGCAACTCGGGCCCACACTCCCCGAGTTGCTCATCGCCAGGCGCCCGCCGGAGTGGCGCAGCCCGTCAGAATTTATGACGGATGCCGACGGCAGCGCCGAACTGGTTGGTGCTTCCCCTAGACAGGAAGTAGCTGCTGGCGAAGCCGTTTGCCGAGGTGTCGAAGTTCAAACCGGAGTTCTTGGCATAGGCCGTGGTCAGGTAGACATCCGTACGCTTGGAGAAGCTGTAGTCTGCGACAAAGCTGACTTGCCAGGGGTTGGCCGGATTGGTCGCCGGGGCCGCCGAACTGACGCGCAGCGTCTTCAGGTCGTCGTAGTAGTAGGCCAGCGTCAGGGCAAGGGCGGAGGTGGCTTGGTAATTGATCCCCGCCCAGTAGTAATCGTCGCGAAGCAGCGTAGCGTCGGTATTGCTTTTGCCGTCACCCCAGCGGTAGCCAGCGACGAACTTTGCGGGGCCCACAGCGTAGTTGGCGGCGATGCCAGCCTTCTTGGTGGTGCCCGGGCTCCCGCTGGTGACGGCAGCATTCCACTGGTCATAGGCTACGGAGATGCCGAAGCCGTTCGAGCTGTACATCAGCGCCCCGCCGAAGGCTGTATTGTCGCGAAAATGACCCGGCACCTCGCCGTTTCCGCCGTTTGAAAGCGGTGTCACGCCCAGGGCCGCTACTCCCACACCGAAGCTGTAGTGAGCTACGGCGGTCAGGCCGCCAAACGCGCCGGTGTACTTGATCGTGTTGTCGGCACGGGCGTCGGGGCCGAGTTGCATGAACACCGGCTCATACATCGACGCGTAACTCAGTGGCGAGGCGTTGGCGAACGCGTCAAACATGGAGTTGTACTGGCGGCCGAAGGTGAGCTTGCCAATGTTCGCACGCTCTAGGCCGACAAATGCCTGCCGGCCAAACAGGCGGCCGCCTTGCTGGAGCGATCCGGTGTCCAGACCAAAGCCGCTTTCCAGCACGAACAAGGCCTTCAAGCCGGAGCCCAGGTCTTCGACGCCACGCAAGCCGAAGCGCGAGCCCGACAGGCCGCCGCTACCGGCAAGGCCAAAGCGGTTGCCACCTGTCTGCTGCGTGATGACGCCCGTGGTGGGATTGATGGTTGGAGCACCGATCGCCATGTGGTTGACGAATTCGACCGGAACATCGGCGACCCCATATACCGTGACGCTCGTTTGGGCCCAGGCGGTGCCGGTGCAAGCCAGCACGGAAGGCAGGACAAGCTGTTTCATCTTCATCTTCAAGTTTCTCCTCTACCCTTTCGTTTTTATGCAGAGTCAGTTGGGGGCCCGCCCCGGCGTCGGTGCCGGGGCAATGTGTACGTCCCTTTCGGAACGCGATGCTGCGGTTAACAAGCAACTGGGACCGGTCGGTGCGAACGGATCGTGCAGGGTGCCGGATACGGAAGTCGCGGGCTAAGGCAAGGCGCGGTGACGGACCGTGAGGTGTTGGTGCTCATCCCCTAATTCCAGCAACTATGCTCCGCCACGCCAAAGCTCCCGCTCACAGGTCCAGCACCAGTTCCTGCGTTCTGGAGCGCGAGCAACAGATGATGATCTTGTCCCCGGCCTCCTTTTCGGCGTCCGAGAGGACATAGTCCCGATGATCTGGCGTGCCGCCTACTACGGTGGTTTCGCAGGCCCGGCATACGCCGCCCATACAGGAGTAGGGTGCATCCACGCCTGCAGCCAGCAATGCTTCGAGAATCGTGCTGTCGGCACCTACGTTCACCACTTTGTCGGACTTCGAAAGCACGACACTGAATGCGTCACTTCCACCGTGTTCGGCTGCCGGCTCTGCGGGAGCCCCAAAGTATTCGAGATGGACCTTGTCCGGATCCAGATCCTTGCAGGCCTCGGTGAAGGCGCGGAGCATCGGCACCGGTCCGCAGCAGTAAAACTCGCTGCCACACGCGCTAGACGCCACGATGGCCCGCAGATCCAGCATCTTCTCCTTCAGCCCGCCATCGAAATTCAGATGGACAGTGCCTTTGGACTGGGAGGCAAGCCGCAGCAGTTCGTCGGCAAACGCCGCGCCCTCTCTTGTCCGTGCCGAGTAGTGAACGCACCAGGGCAAGTCCATCTCGGACAGACGCCGGACCATGCTCCAGACGGGCGTTATACCAATTCCACCGGCGATGAAAACAGACGGAGATCCCGCTTCCCGGAGTGGGAAGTTATTGCGAGGTTCGGAGACCTGGAGCTTCTGGCCGACCCTGAGGACGTCGTGCATATAACGCGAGCCACCCGCACCCGAGGCTTCGCGATTGACCGCAATCAGGTAGCGGTTGGAGTCGCCCGGCCGATTGGTCACGGAGTAGCTGCGTACAAGGCCATTTGGCAGATGTACGTCAATGTGCGCGCCCGCAGTGGGCATGGGCCATTCCTGGTCATCGGCCGGCCGGAATTCGAAGCCAAGAATGCCGTCGGCAAGCCGTTCCATTGCGTGCAGGATTGCGTTGAGTTTTTGCATGATCCAAAGAAAAATCTGATATCAAACTCAGCCTGGCTAAAACGGGGAATGTCCTGACGCCGGCTCGCTGAAGACTGACAATCGGGGGAGTGCTGCCATCAGAGCAAGTGGAGACACGCCCGCTGTCGTCGTGAACGGAGAATAGGTGTCGCCCACAAACGGGTCTGTCAGATTTGTGACAGAAAGCAGAAGCTGATATCAGTGTGGCGTGGCCACGACAAGGTTGTCTGAGCAAGCCTTGCCGCCTTTCTGCCAGGCCGTACATGTCGCCTTTCTGACTGTAGCGACGAGTGTCCCGATCTACGATGCAACGCACGTGCCGGCAGGCGCGACGTTCTGCATTGATGGAGAATGGCGTCGAAGCCGCAGCGCGCAAACCTACTGCTCGCCCCTCATGGTGGGTTGCAACGTTACAGGAGCTTAACAATGAGGAGACCGCGCCAAAGCGGGGGCAGACGACCGGACTGCTGCTGAGAGCCCAATGAGGCACCTACAATGCGCGCATGACTTCCGATCCTGGGCCTGCGACCTCCGTCCTTCAACTTCGAATTGCTCTGCGCGGCCTGAGCCCGCCGGTTTGGCGACGCGTCCTCATTCCCGAGCACTTGACGCTCGGGCAATTGCACCATGTCATCCAGGTCGTCATGGGCTGGGCCGATGAACATCTGCACCAGTTCAGCATTCGTGGCAGGCGTTACGGCGAAGCTCATGAGGGCGTCTTGCAGTTCTCCATAGTGGCAAACGAACTGCCGCTGACCGCGTTTCATCTCCGCGAACAAGAAGGCTTCGTCTATGTGTACGACTTCAACGCGTGGTGGCGCCACGAGATACGGATGGAGCGGCGTATGCTGCGGCAACATCCTGGCCGGCTACCACGTTGCGTGGCGGGTGGCGGGCCTTGCCCGCCAGAGGACATTGGCGGGATCGAGAGGTATCTGGAGGCCAGAGACGAACGCGGTGAGTACGAGTTCCTCGATTGGCTCGAGTCGCTGCGTGAGGGTCTAATCGTGCTGGAAGACTTACGCGATGAGGTCGTCCAGTGGCTGACTTGGCTGGATCGTCGCTTTGACCGTCAGATCGTCAATGACCGGTTGCGACACCTCGAGGGGTAGACTGGTCGCCGCAGTTTGTCCAAGCGAGGAGGGCGGCCATGCGTATCAGCCTGCAAGTCGTCGTGCAAAACGATGGGGAAGCGCCCGCCACCGTCACGGAGATCGCCGAGTTCGAACGAACGGTCTTTGATGCTGGCTCGTTGGGGCTGCATCTGGCCGAAGCGAAAGCACTGTTAGGCAGGCCGCAGCGCACGATGGTCGCGGCACAGGTTGCCGAGGCCGTTGCCAAGACGAGCGTTTGTCCGGTGTGCGGTGCAGCCCTGGCCTGCAAGGGGCATCATCGACTGGTCTTCCGCTCGCCGTTTGGACGGATGTCGATTGACAGTCCCAGGCTGTATCCCTGCCGGCAATGCACGGGCACCGCCCCCACCTTCAGTCCGGTCGCCCGCTGTCTGCCCGAGCGGGTCAGTCCGGAACTGCAGTATCTCGAGGTCAAATTTGCAGCGCTGATGTCGTATGGCCTGACCGTCAACGTCCTGCAGGAGGTATTACCGCTCGATCATGTGCTGGCGGCCAGCTCGATCCGGCGTCAGGTGGCCACGCTCGGTCGCAGGCTGGAAGCGGATCAGGCGACCGACGCCCGGCGGCAGGCGGAGGTTGCGGCGAGCGTCGGCTCGCCCGATATCCCGGAACCCAGTCCGGTCCGCGCGGTCGGCATTGACGGCGGCTACCTTCGGCTGGCCGGCCACCGGCGCCGCCAGGACGGCTGGTTTGAGGTGATCGTCGGGAAGTCAATGCGGGATCAGGATACCGGCCATAGTTTTACCTACGTGCACAAGCTGGAGCACCGCCCTGCCGATCGCATGATGAATTTTCTGCTACGAGAAGGTGTGCAACCCAGTCAACCGGTTACGTTCTTGTCGGACGGCGGAGATACCGTACGGTTTGCGCAGCTCGGCTTTGGTGACCGCGGTGAATATATCCTGGATTGGTTCCATATCGCCATGCGGGTACAGAATCTTGAACAGATGATCAAGGGACGGCGGGCACACTGCGACGGTCCGAGCAACGCGGCATTGATCCAGGCACTGCATAGCGCCAAGTGGCACCTGTGGCACGGTTGCCCCTATCCAGCGTTGCGCCGACTGGAAAGCCTGGGCTGGGATCTGGATGCCGAGGCCAGTCCCGAGGAGGCCAAGCTTCTCGTCAAGCTCGAGGAGTTTATCGTCTACGTGGACAACAACCGGAGCTGCATCGCGAACTACGGTGACCGCTATCGGCATGGGGAGCTCATTGCATCTGGGTTCGTCGAGTCGGCCGTCAATCAGGTGGTCAGCAAGCGGTTCGTCAAGCGGCAGCAGATGGCCTGGCGGCCTCGGCACGCGCACAATCTTCTACAAATCCGGACCGCCGTGCTCAACGACCAGCTCCGGCCGTACGTTGAACGCTGGTATCCCTCCATCTCCGGAGAAGAAGACCACCGCCTTGTCGCATAGTCAGCCCCCGTTTTGGCGCGGTCTCCGTTGGAAGGCATCATGCGCCGCTGTTCGACCGCCACAACGCGGTGTTGGCGAACCTGATTCGCGGCTGCGGAGTTGCGAATGTCAGGAAAGCGAACTGCGCAGTGAATTCAGACCAAGGCTGCCATCGTCGACGGCACCGATCGCTGACTCCACGTCTGACTTTTTCTGGTCACCCTGTTACAACCCAGCCTCGCTGGAGCCAATGGCAGGGCCGTTCCCGACCCCTCTGAGACATTCGACTCCACCGCGCCGAAGGGTCGAGTCGGCCGCATTTCTGCTTTTCGATGCACCAAGGCCTCTGGCCGCTCCTAGACCAGCTTCGGCCATAGAATTTGACCCTCTGTCGGCTTTCGCGTGGCCAAGCGGGGGGAGCCATAGCATCCCATCCTGAACGGACAGCCAAGCCTTCCCATTCACCAACCTGGCTTGCCGACCAACTGTGACATCCGTCGAACTAGTCTATTGAGACACCTGACAAAAAGCAGCCCGGCAAGGGGACGGCAAGGAAACAGGTCCGGGATGCACGCCGGACCAGCGAGAAAACAAGGATCGTGCGGGCGGTGACCATGAGGTCACCGCCCTTGGCAACGCCCGTCAGAACTTATGGCGCAGACCGACCGCCACGCCTAGCATGTTGGTCTGGCCATTGCCAAGCGCGTAGCTGTTACCCAGCGACAGGCTGTTGGCGAACACCGTTGCGCCGGAATCCAGCATCAGGCCCGCGTTCTTGGCGTAGGCCGTGGTCAGGTAGACGTCGGTGCGCTTCGAGAACGAGTAGTCGGCAACCAGGGCGATCTGCCAGGGGTTGGGACGGTTCTGGCCGAAGAAGCTCTTCAGGTCGTCGTAGTCGTACTCGAGCGAAAGATTCAGTGCGGCGGTGGCCTGGTAGCTGCCGCCGATCCAGTAGAAGTCATCGCGCTGGATGGTGGCGCCCGGCGCGTTCTTGTTCTGGCCCCAGCGGTAGCCGCCCATGATCTTGGCCTGCCCGAAGGTGTAGCTGCCGCCGATCACGGCCTTCTTGAACGTGCCGCTGCTGGCGCCGATGGTCGGGTTCCACTGGTCGTAGCCGGCGGTCACACCGAACGGGCCGGCCAGGTAGGTCAGCGATGCGCCGTACGCGGTGTCCTTGCGTGCCGAGCCGGGGTTCTCGCCGTTACCGCCGATCGGCGTGGCGACGCCAACGGTAGCCGGCAGGGCCAGGCCCGCGCCGAACGAGTAGTGCGCCAGCGCCGTCACGGGACCGAAGTTGCCGGTGTACTTGACGGTGTTGTCCTGGCGGAAGTCCGCGCCGGCCTGTAGCACCACCGGCTCGTACTGGGTGGCAAAGGCCATTGGCACGAAGTTCGCCATCGACTCGAACAGTGACGAGTACTGGCGGCCGAAGCTGAACTGGCCGATGGTGGCCGACTGCAGGCCGACGTACGCCTGGCGGCCGAAGAGGCGACCACTTTGCTGCAGTTGGCCGGTGTCACCGCCAAAGCCACTCTCCAGCACGAAGACTGCCTTGAGGTCGCTGCCGAGGTCTTCGGTGCCGCGCAGACCCCAGCGCGAACCGGATAGGCCACCCGAGTTCAGGCGGGCCACGTCGTGCGCGGGGCCGGGGTTGAAGCCGTTGGCGGCCGTGGGTACCGCGCCGACGTGGTTGACGTACTCGATGTTGGCGTCGACCACGCCGTACAGCGTGACGGAGGATTGTGCGAACGCCGTGCCGGAGCAGACGAGCAGTGCTGCAACTGCGATCTTCCTTTGGTTCATTGGAATGGCTCTTGTTGTGTTGTTGACCTGGGAGTGCTGCTTAGTTGTTAGAGGGCGACCCGTAGTACTGCGTCAGCTACCGTTGCGCCCGAGTACTGCCCAAGCCCTCCAGTCACTGAATCGTGCCGTCGATGCTGAACAGGGCCATGCTCCTGCCGTCTACAAAGGCGGGCTTCGTCCATCTTTGTCTCCAGGTTGGATTCACTGGCCAGTGCGCTCGCGCAGCAGCTTCTTGTTAATTTTCCCAACGCTTGTCTTCGGAATTTCAGCAATAAAGGCAATGCGGTCAGGGTCCGGTACGGCGTACTTGCTGATCCGGTTCGATTCGACGTGCGCCATCAGCGCGTGACGAATCGCCTCCACTCCCGCGCTCGCGTCCGGCTTGCGCACGACGAAGGCCATTGGCCGTTCGCCCCACTTCTCGTCAGGCACACCCACCACCGCACACTCCTGCACGCCGGACACGCCCATGATGAGGCTTTCGACCTCGATCGAAGACACCCACTCGCCGCCCGTCTTGATCACGTCCTTGATGCGATCCACGATCCGCACGAATCCGTCCTCACCCATGACGGCGATGTCCTGCGTATGCAGATACCCGCCGGCCCACAGTTCCTCGGAAGCTCCGGGCTTTCCGACATAGCCCTTAGTCAGGAAGGGTGAGCGTAGGACGATTTCGCCCTGTTGCTTCCCATCGTGCGGGACATCGTTCATGTTCTCGTCGACGATGCGGAAGTCGACGAACGGCAGCGGGCGGCCGGTAGCGCAGCGCATGCGCACCTCTTCCTGGCGATCCGTGGGCTGGTATCCCGGCGGCAGTTGCGCCAGCGAGACGAGGGGGCCCGTTTCCGACATGCCATATCCGGTGAAGACATCCATGCCGCGGTCGAGCGCGGCTTCGCACAAGGGCGGGGACATGGCCGAGCCGCCGATGATCAGCTTCCAGCCGGTCAGGCTCTTGCCTCGCGCATCCGCGGCATGGAGGAGCATCTGAAGGATGGTCGGCACGCAGTGGGAGAACGTGACGCCTTCCGATTCGCGCAGGCTGACCAGCCGCTCCGGGATGTAGCGTCCCGGCAGCACCGTCTTGAGGCCCAGCATGATCGCTATGTACGGCATGCCCCACGCCAGCACGTGGAACATGGGCGTGATGGGCATGTAGACGTCCTCGCGATGCAAGCGCTGGCCTTCGCGCGGAGAGGCAAGGCTCAGGGCGGTCGTCATGGCATGCATGACGATATCTCGGTGGCTGTAGGCGACGCCCTTTGGGTCGCCCGTTGTGCCCGTGGTGTAGAACGTCGCCGCCCGCGTCCGTTCATCAAAATCGGGGAAGTCGAAGTCCGGCGTCGCGTACTCCATCAGTGCTTCATATTCGCCGGCCACGGGCAGCCCGTTGGCCGGCACCACTTCGCCGTCGGCGATGACAATCACGTGCCGTACAGATTTAAGTTCCGCCTTGATCTCCTCCAGCATGGGGACGAAGTCGGCATGCACGAGCACGACCTCGGCCTTTGAGTCGTTGAGCGTGTAGAGGATCTGCTGGGCCGAGAGCCGTACATTCACCGTGAAGAGCGTGGCTCCCATCATCGGGATGGCGAAGTAGCTTTCGAGGTAGCGGTGGCTGTCCCAGTCCATGACCGCGACGGTCGTACCGTGCTGGACCTCCAGCCCGCGAAGCACGGTGGCCAGTTGGCCAATGCGCTGCCGAAACTGCAGGAAGCTGTAGCGACGCTCGCCACGGTACGTAATCTGCTGCTCGCCGTGAATACTCATGGCATTCAGCAGCAACTGCGTGATGAGCAGTGGGAAGGTGTAAGCCGACGCCGTCGGCGTGATTAGGTTCTCTTGCATATCGGTGCTCAGAAAGGCTTGCTGCCGATGATTCCCGCGCGCTCCATCTTGCGATGGAAGGGCGGGTAGTCAATCACGGCGTAGTACTGCGTGGCGCTGTTGTCCCAGATCGCCACGCTGTTGGGCTTCCAGCGCCAGCGCACCTGCTACTCGGGGATGGTGACCTGGCTGACCAGGTAGCGCCGCAGGTCGGCGGCCCCGGGATTGGCTCGGCGCCGTAGCGCGCCCGGTCCGGGGTGTTCACCTGAAATTCGCTCGTAGCAGCCCGCCGCTGGACAATCCAGCAGGCGGGCATCCGGATGTCAGCTTGCTACGCGCCGGACCACAGGCGGCTTCCAGGTGCCATTGAGGGCGTCTTGCCCCGGCAGGTACATGCGAAGGTTCATCGAAAAGCTGCCTGACGCGGGCGTGGGCAACCAGTTGGCTTCCGTGCCGGCAGGACGCTCGCGCTGGAGCACCAGATCCAGTGAGCCATCGGCGTTGTATTTCAGCGGATCACGATCCCCGATGGCGAAACGGTTGATGGAATTGGAAGCGAAGAACTGGCGCTCGTTGTACATCGTCAGGGACCAGAAGGCGCGCGCCGGCGGCAACTGCTCCTTATCGAAGTGGATGACGTACTTCGCCGCGCTGTCAAAGGGCTTGCCTTCGGCATCCGCCAAAGCAAGCGGATAGAGCGCGTCCTCGACGGTGTTGGCCCCCAGGCCGGCAAAGGCGATCATCGCCCGCCGGAGGTAGTCGGTCCCATAGGTGCCGATCGGATTGGCAATCATTCTCCAGCCGTTTGTCACGGAACCGGCGCGAGGTAGCGCTGCCACGATCAGCGCGCGCCCGGCGGCCGGCGCCGCCCGCAACGCCGCCTGCGACTCCGGCGGCAAGCGGTTCAGATCAAAATCCTGCCCTGGCACCAGTCCGAGGCGCGCGATGCGGGCAAGAACCGGGAAGTCGTTGGCATGCGGCGGATTAGCCTTCAGCAACCGGGCAAACGTCGCAAAGTAGGTGTCCGCATCCATCTTTGCCACCTGTTCCACGGGAGCCGTCATATCCTGTTGTGGATTGACGCTGCCCTTTGGGGGTACATAGCCGGGCTTGCCCCATGCGCTGAGCGGCACGGCCTTGAGGCCAGCCTGGAACTTGTGGACAGATGCGTAGTCGGCAACGCCATTGGTCTGCGTCCGGCCGATCATCCAGCCGATGCCGGTTGGAGAGACATAGGCGGGCATGCCGGCCGGAAGCTTGCCGTGCCACTGCGGGCCGACAATTGCGAACTGCTGCGGTCCGTTGCCGGTGGTACGCGTACCGGGCGAGGTAAAGACGTCCGTCCACATATCGAGCGCTGGCAGCAGATAGTAGCGCCCACCGGAGTCCGGCACGGAAATGATGAGCGGCTCACGCGTGACGTCGAACCATAGCGACGAGTACAAAGTGTCCGCATTCGGGCGAACCACTGTGTCGAACTTGTCGTCCGGAAAGGCGGTTGCGTGCACAAACTGGTTCATCGGCGCACGGATGCGGCCGGCATCGGGAGCTTCGACGTTGGTGAAGACGCGTCGCGTCACCTCCATCAGCACCATCGGATAGGCGTAGATGTAGGCCTCTGTCGCAATTTCCCGTGCATCGGCCGCGCTTGGCGGCGCCGTGACGGAGCTGGCGCTTGCCTGAACTTGAAATGCGGCTGAACCAATCAGCGCGCACAGGACGCGCCGAAACCATGGTGTGTGAGCCCATGCGATCATGTCTCCTCCTATCTTCTTTGTGGTACTAGGATTCATTTCATGGCTTCGAGATAGCCATTCTTTCTCGCGTCGCTGATCGTCATTGACCTGACCAGCTTGCGTGAGATGCGCTTGAGGTGGTACATCGGCTTCGCGTACGGGCCAACCAGTACCAGTGGGCGACCGGTGCGTGCCGCATTCACGATGGCTTCGGCAACCACATTCGGCGAAACGCCATTTGCCTCGTAGTACGCG
>JACXTT010002098.1_pt1 | contig 31938 bp, 30 predicted proteins | sample 9270951 | NCBI WGS metagenome assembly JACXTT01 (sample SAMN15532306, study PRJNA645909) | rock metagenome | isolation source: weathered quartz diorite | place: Puerto Rico | collected 2017-06-21
CTCCTCCCTGGCTGTGGTCGGCTGCCTTTGGCTGAATTCGCAGCGTAGACGACTAGCCTGTAATCGCTTTTGAGTCTGTCAATCCAGGTCTTGAGATACGCTGCGGAATTGGCGAGAGTGCTTTGTTCAATGCCAGCAACCCCGCACAGCTTCGCTCTCAGAGGCAGGTGGGAACGATCTGCAAAAAGTGACGAGCAAGCAGCCCCTTTCCCCTCGCTCGCCTCTCTTCACATCTCGTCACTTGAAACGGGCCCACGTAACTTGCTAATGCACGAGACGCGCCAATGGCATCCAATTCTTTAGAATTCAATTACTTACCTTGGTCCAGAACCAGAATGAGAGCGCCCAATCTGACCTTCAAGTTCAATTTGGAACTTCTTCAAGCTTTAATCGGGAAGTGCAGTTTAGCTTTGCGCTGGCCTCACACTTTCATGGGGACTGGAAGTTTGGAGGTCTCGTGGCCGGCTCGTTTGGAATGAATCGCGGATTCACCCAGTAATCCGGCCAGGATTTCTGGGATCTCAAAAATCGCGCGATTATCGAGCGCCGCGACGTTTTTCCGAAATTCCTGCATCCTCGCGGGCACCAGCATTTCACGCACTCCCAAAGCTACCTCGCGAAAGCTCTTCAGAACGATCCCGACACGCTTTTCTTTTACCCATTCTGCGTTGTACCGCTCCTGCGGTAATGTCCATGCATTGCACTCAATCAACACCGGCAGGCCGCGCTCCATCGCTTCTGCGATGCTGCCGGGTCCCGGTTTGCCGATCAGAAAATCCGCCGCGCGCATCAACTTGTGCACTTCCTTGCTGAAGGCGATCACGTGCACTGGCATGCGCCACTTTCGCGCTCGTAGTTTTGCGGCCAGCGCTTCGTTCTTGCCGCAGATCAAGATGAGTTGTACAAGCAGATTCGCCGCGTCCAGGCGTTTCGTGATGCGGTAGATCTCTTTCGAGCCGTGACCTCCAAACAGGACGATGGCCGTCGGCAATTCCGCCCGTAGACCCATTTCGCTGCGCAGGGCCAAGGGATCGGAATTATCCGGCAAATAAAAATCCGGCCGCAGGATCATGCCAGAGGTCAGGAAGATGTGCGCGTCATCATGGCCGAAGGACCGGGCTTGCTCCGCAGCTCGCTCTGTACCCGCGATCACATATTGATCCCGGAGCGGCTCAATCCAGAAGCGGGGAGGAAAATCCGCCAGGTCAGTAATGAGAGTAACAAACGGCCGCCCGGGATAGACCGTGCTCCAGCTGTCGCCGATCGGCCGATTGAAATGCGGAATCACGGAGACAAGCAGGTCCCCGGGCTTGTTGCGCCAGAACTCTTCAAGCAAACGAACCAGCGGCCGGTGGAATAGCCGGATGGTCGCCTGCAAAACACGCAACAATTGCGTGCTCCCCAAGGTCCAGCCGTTACGCAGCAAAATGTTGTATTGCTCCTGGATGCGGATTCCAGTCATTTTTCTCAGTACATCGAGCTTGTCGGTCAAATCCTGGAATTGGATCAACTCAACTTGCCAGTCGCGGTGCTGTTGCGCCGCGATGGTCTTTAGAGCAATAGCAGCGTTGCGGTGGCCGCCCCCGCCGTCATGGAAAACGATGTGTAACTTTTTCATGCAAATGATTCTGCCATACGCTTCTTCTTCGCCAAGAAGAGCATCCTAGATGCCATGTGGATAATTTTGTAAAGCCCATGTGTTCAAGCAGTTCCATGGACACATTTACCTACAATTAGCCACCTCTTTACAGACTGTTAATACCCTTTTTTCACAATGGCTTCATGCGCTGCGACCTCCATGTTCATTCAATCGCCTCAGGTATGTGTAACACTCCTATTCTGGACCAGCTTTGCCGTGAGTCCTACAACGACCCGGCGGAAGTTTATACCCAGCTCAAGCAGCTTGGCATGTCGTTCGTAACAATGACCGACCATGATTCCATCGATGGCGCGGAAGCTCTCCGCAGGCACCCCGACTTTTTTTTGAGCGAGGAGGTTACGTGCCGAATGCCGAGCGGGACGGAACTCCACATCGGCGTGTATGACATCGCGGAACGCGACCATACGGAAATTCAGAGCCGCCGCAGCGATTTCGTCGCGCTCCTGATGTACCTGACCGAGAAAAAACTTTTTTTTAGCGTGAATCACGTTTTTTCGGGGCTCACCGGCCGACGCGAAGAAGAGGATTATCGCTGGTTTGCTTCGTACTTTCCGGCTATCGAGACGCGGAACGGGCAGATGACCGCGCGCGCCAATGAGAGTGCGGCCCGCCTCGCTACCCGATTTGGGAAAATCGCTATCGCAGGAAGCGACTCGCATGCGATGGCGGGGATCGGCCGAACCTTTACCGAAGTTCCAAAAGCGCGCACGAAAGACGATTTTTTTGCCGGGTTGCGGGCGGGGCAAGGCCGAGTAAATGGCGTTCACGGGAGCTACCTGAAACTTACCGCGGACGTTTTCTCGATCATCGGATCACTTTTACACGAGAAGCCGTGGACGGTATTCCTGCTTCCGCTTGCGGTTCTTGTTCCCGCGTGCACGGGGGGCCACTGGATGAACGAAATGCGCTTCTGCCGCAAGTGGTCCGCTGCTCTGGAAAAAGAAGTGAAACGCCCGCGGATGCTGTGGGACATGGATTCGAGGTTCGAGGTCAATTGGGCGGGTTAAAGATCGGTATGCTGCTGATGAATCATTATCGAATGGAATCTGCCGCGAAATTCGGCATACGTACGGGTAATTGGTGGTGGCAATCAATCTGCGCCGAATCCGCCTTGCTCTATCTGAACCTTTGCGGTTTTATTCGACGCTTTCTATAAGGTAACACGATGGCAGTCGCACGCATCGTCTGGGGATTTATCGAGCGCCGCGATTATCGGCTAATGCGGCGGCTTAACCGTTGGCGCGCGCCGCGCTGGATCCGCTACTGGATGATCGCGGCCACGCGCATAGGCGATGGCTGGCTCTGGTACGCACTGGGTCTCATTCTGCTGCTTTGGGGAGGTCCGCAGCGCTTTTCCGCGGTGGGCGCCGCCGGGTCCGCGGCAATTGCCGGGATCATGGTCTTTAAGACGCTCAAGCATTTAAGCCAGCGGCCCCGCCCGTGCCAGATGGAGCCGCACTGCTGGTCGAAGATACTGCCGCCCGATAAATTTTCTTTTCCCTCAGGCCACACTATGACCGCTTTTTCCATCGCTCTGGTGCTCAGCTATTACTATCCATCGCTTGCGGCCGCGCTATTCTTTCTGGCACTGAGCATCGCGTTCTCGCGCATCGTGCTCGGCATGCACTTTTTGAGCGATGTCTTGGCAGGCATGGTTCTCGGTGTCGCATTAGGTTGCTCCGCGATCACCGCGTTCGCCGCTTTCGGTGCCGTGTAACGCTGCCACATCTACTGCGATTCCCGTCGACACCAGAATCCAGGCTCTCTTTCGGCGCTCTTGCCTTATTAGTGTCTGCATTCCAATCGAGTGCTCGAAACCATGGATCCCATGTAATCTGCTTGAAGCGAGTTCGAGCAATTCTGGAAAGGTGGCAGTTCCACCCTGCTGGGCCTCCACAATGAATGAAGCCAGCGTAACAATTTCGGGCGCAACCGAAACTCAAGCAAGAATCTCGTCTCCCGCTTTCTTGCTTCAAGTGTCACGGCCGGGACTCTGGACGACCACGGCGTTGTTTTACCTCATGCCGCTTGGACAGTCGAACTTTTTTCGTTCCGCAATTTTTTGGGTCGGATTGTTCTTTGTCCTCTTTCCCCTTGGACTTCTCCTCTACGGTGTAAACGACATCGTGGATGCGGAGGCCGACCTGATCAATCCGCGCAAGGGCACGTTTCTGTTCGGCTCGCGCGGCACTGCCGGGCAGCTGGCCGCCCTCCGACGGGAAATTGGAGCGGCAGTAGTTCCATTTTTGGGACTGTTCTACTTCCTTGTTGGGCCGCGTATTTTGTGGTGGTCCGCAGTGTTGCTCGTGGCTGTCGGGATGTATAATGCTCCGCGATTTGGCTGGAAGAGCCGCCCTCCCCTTGACGTTCTGCTTCAGGCGAGTTACCTGCTTGTTTTTGTCCTGAGCAGCTGGCTGAATCATGCCCCGCAGCTTCCCTGGCAGACGTTTCTCTTCGGCGCACTGTTCGCCATGCATTCGCACATTTTTGGCGAAGTGATGGACATCGAGCCAGACAGAATGAGCGGACGCCGCACAACTGCAACCTTTATTGGCCGTCAACCCGCAAAAATGTTAATTGCAGGTTTTTTGTGCGCCGAAAGTGCGCTGGTGCTGGTGTTCTTTCGAGACCTAGTCATCGGCGGCTTTCTCGCCGCTGGCGCGCTCTGGTTCTTCCTCGACGCGGCAATACTCTGGAAAAACCGCTCCTACAGCCCCGCCACGATGCGTGTCTTCATGTGGGCCTGGAACGCTACCGCCCTTCTTGGAATGTTCTGGAATTGGACTCACGGCACACTCACGCACGTCATCTTCCCATCGGCATGAGGACGGAAGCATATTCCTAGCGAAGATGGGGAATGAAATGAATCCGAATGCGCCGCGGGTCATCCGCGCCAATTGGGGCACTTTCATCACCAAGGTTACCCCATAGACTCGGGCGGGACGGGTGGTTTCTTCTGATGTCTGGTGGATGGCCACTAGGCTTTTTGGGCCTGGCGACGGAGGAACGTCGGCACATCCAGGTCGTCCGCTGGAGCTTCGGGATTGACATCCCGCACATTCTGCTGAACCTGGTGCACCACGTTCGGCAACTCTTGCTGACGCGTCGGCACATCCTGGACCTCGCGGCCCGCCCTCCAGGTCTTCGGCAGGAATGACTGCTTCTGTTGCAGACCCTTCTTGTTGGCTTCCTTGAAGCCGGCGGCGATCACGGTGATCTTCACCGTGTCTTTCATCTGATCGTCCTGAACGGCGCCGAAAATGATGTTGGCGTTTTCGTGGGCTGCCTTCTGGATGACGCTCGACGCTTCGTGAACTTCATGAAGTGTCAGGCTCGAGCTGCCGGAAATGTTAATGAGAATTCCCTGCGCGCCCTGAATCGTATTGTCTTCGAGCAGCGGACTGGAAATGGCGCGATTGGCGGCATCGATGGCGCGATTGGTACCCGTGGCCACGGCCGTGCCCATGACTGCGTAGCCCTGACCGTGCATGATCGCTTTCACGTCCGCAAAGTCCCGGTTGATAATACCGGGAACGGTGATAATGTCCGAGATGCCCTGCACCGCCTGGCGCAGAATATCATCGGCAATGCGGAAAGCATCGAAGAAGCTTGTGCCGCGCTCGACGGTGTCCATCAGCCGCTCGTTGGGGATCACGATCACTGTGTCCACCGCGCCGATCAATTCCTGCAAGGCTTGCTCGGCTTGCAGCATGCGGCGCTTACCTTCGAACGCGAACGGCTTCGTGACCACGGCGACGCTCAAAGCGCCCAATTCGCTCGCCAGCGACGCCACCACGGGGGCGGCGCCGCTTCCGGTACCACCTCCGAGGCCGGCGGTGATGAAAATCATGTCCGAGCCTTCGAGCGCTTCGATAATCTTCTCCGTGTCTTCGAGCGCTGCTTTACGGCCAACCTCAGGATTGGCGCCCGCGCCCAGTCCCTTCGTGAGTTTCGCGCCCAGCTGCAACTTGACGGGCGCCTGCGATAACTTCAACGCCTGCAAGTCGGTGTTTGCAGCAATGAACTCCACCCCCTCGACCTTGGCGCGAATCATGCGATTCACCGCGTTGCAGCCGCCCCCGCCCACCCCGATTACTTTGATCTTCGCCGGCTGCAGCTCTTCGCTAAAGCTCATGCGGATTCCTGCGTCTCTCACTGTCATGCGCTCCTCGACCTTCTCCAGTTTCGCCACGCGCCGCTTGGGCAGGCCCGCCAGGGCGGACAGGGTTACGATGCGCCTGCGAACATGGCCTTCAATTTGGACACCAAATTCCCCACGCGAGGCGGCGCGGTACGCCGCGCCTTCGCGGCGTACATCACCAGCCCCACAACCGTTGCGTACTCGGGCTGCGCCACCTGCTCCGGCATATCGGCCAGGCCCTTTGGCTCGGCGATGCGCACTGGGAGATGAAATGCCTGCTCGGCCATTTCATCAAGGCCACGCAGCCTCGCGCCGCCTCCCGCCAGGACAAATCCCGCGGTAAGTTGGCCATCGAGGCCTGCACGCTGCAGGTCGTCGCGAATCAGAGCCAGCAATTCCATGGCGCGTGGCTCCATGATGTCCGTGAGCATTCGCGCGAAAACCGTGCGCGGCGGACGGTCGCCAACGCTGGCGATTTCAATCGCACCATCGTTGTGGAGCAGCGCGCGAGAAGCGCACCCGTGCCGTCTCTTGATCTTTTCCGCTTCAGGAATCGGCGTGCGCAAGCCGACCGCGAGATCGTTTGTAAAGTGATCACCGCCGACAGGCACAGCGCTGGTGTGGCGCACCACCCCGGCGCCGTAAACGATGAGTTCCGTCGTGCCGCCGCCAATGTCGAGCAAGCAACAGCCGAGGTCGCGCTCGTCCTGTGTAAGGCAGGATTCCGCGGCGGCCAGCGGCTCGAGCACGGTGTCGCTAATCAAGATGCCCGCGCGGTTTGCCGCGGTTACCAGGTTTTGCGTCGCGGCGACGGACGACGTCACCAGATGAACATTGGCTTCGAGACGCTGCCCGACCATGCCGATGGCATCGCGAATCCCGTCGTGTGCATCGACGATGAATTCATGCGGCAGTACGTGGAGCACTTCGCGATCTTCCGGAAGCGTGATGTGGCGCGCGGCATCGATGGCCCGGCGCACATCTTCACGCTCGATGTCGCGCGGGCGATTACCCAGCGTAACTCCCCCGCGGCTGTTAACGCCGCGCACATGCGCACCGGCCACGCCGATCGTCGCCGCTTCTACCGGCACGCCGGCGACTCCCTCCGCCTCTTCCACCGCGCGCCGAATCGAACTCACCGTGGAATCAAGGTTGACGATGAGGCCTTTGCGCAGCCCCTTCGATTCCGCCGCTCCCAGGGCAAGAAATCTTACCTGTTCTTCATCAACTTCCGCGATCAGCACGCACGTTTTCGTGCTGCCGATATCCAGGCCCACCAGGTATTTGTCTTTCTTCGTCAAGCCGCCGCTCCGAAGCTACTTATTTCTCGCGGACACACTTGCGCTCGTGTCCGGATTCACCACCACCTGCCGCGAATACTGCAAATCAATCGACTGCACGCGGCCAGCGTTCGCCTGCCATTGCACGAAATTTTCAACCAGCATGCGGTACTTGCCGGTAAAATCGCCGCTGCCGAAATGAATGGTTACGGCCTGCGGATCGTTCGGGCGCGCCAGCCCGGTCATCACCACGCGCAAATCTCTCGGATTCGACAGGTCGACTTCACTCACTTGCTCCGAAGAGCCCGAACGCACCAGGTCAATGTTTTTCATGAACTCCTGGTAAGTCTGCATACGTCTCTCGCGCTCGTCGCGCGCCATGTTCTCGGAAATCCCGGTTACCACGGGAAATTGCAGCTCTTCCCCTCGTGGCCGGTCGAGGATCACGCCATGGGCATCGATCAGAGCGAGTTCCGTAGCGTTGCGCAGAAATGCAATGGGTGTGCGCTCCGTCAGCTCCACGCGAATGCGATTCGGCAGGATACGCTGCACACTGGCGGACTCCACCCAGGGCAATTCTTCAATAGCGCTTCGCCGCGCATCCAGGGGAATGCGCAAAACGCTTTGCCCGCGATCGTGGTAGAACTTTTCGAGCACCGCCTCGCGCCCGACCATGTGATTGCCGGTCAACTGAATTTGTTCGGGCTTCAAGAGCAGTACCTGCGGAGAGTAGAGAAAAAAACTCCCAACGAAAACTCCAGCCGTTACACCCGCCGCGCCCACAACGATGATCACGAGAACGCGCCGGTAAAATGACCAGGTCTGTCCGCCGAATTTCTTGCGGCGGATCTCCACCGGCTTCTGACGCCTCAGATAGCGCGGCTCGTCATCCGCCAGGAGTTCCGGCCGGTACGAATCCGCCTCCGCCGCAGCGGCAGAATTCCGCTGCATGGGCTTCAAGCGTTCCAAACCACCACCTCGTTTTCCAGGTCCACGCCGAACGCCGAGTGTACACGCTCACGTACGTCGGAGATCAGCCCGAGCATGTCTTTCGCTGTGGCGTGGCCCGCGTTGACGAAGAAATTGGCATGCCGGTCGCTCACGCGGGCATCTCCAACGGAATGTCCCTTGAGCCCGAGCTCATCAATCATGCGTCCCGCGGACGCACCAGGAGGGTTCTTGAAGATGCAGCCGGCACTCTTTTGGCCAAGCGGCTGGCTCGAGCGCCGTTTTTCGTTGCAGATACGAATCCCTTGAAGTATTTCGCGGTACGGTTTGGAGGGAAGTTCCAGCTTCACCGCGAGCATCATATCATCAGGCGCAAAGGAAGTGTGCCGGTATTCGAAAGAAATTTGATTGTCCCTGAGGATTTCTATCTTCCGGTTAGCGGCTCGATAGAGTTTTACCTCGCGCACGTAGGATCCGATCTGCATGCCGTAAGCTCCGGCGTTCATGCGCAAAGCTCCCCCCACGGTCCCTGGCACCCCAATCAGGCCTTCCATGCCCCCCAAGTCGTGTTTGGCGCAGTAGGTAACCGCGCGCCCGAGGTCCGCCGCAGCATCCACTTGCGCAAAATTTCCTTCGAGCACGACTTCAGGCACGGGCCGCGCTAGTTGCAGCGCGACCCACGGCAGCTCGTCGTCCTCCACCAATAGGTTCGAGCCGCCGCCTAGAAACTTGTGAGGCACCGCGTTCACGTCGAGCAATGTAAGCAGGCCCGGGATCGACTCGTGTTTCTTGATTCGCAACAGATCGGTTGTTCCACCGATCCCGAGAGAAGTCAGTCCCGCCAGGGAGGCGCGCGGCCGGAGCTCCACATCCAGCCTGGGCAGCGCCGCTACGATCTTGGGATTCTCAATGCGCATGGTGGGTGGGATGCTCCGTACCGAGCAAAACCATCAGCTCATTGCTGGCGCGGCTGATGTTGCCAGCTCCAATCGTCAGTATCGCGTCGCCGGGCCTCGCCGCATGAAGCACGTGCTCGATACCTTCCTGCATGGAGCGAATGAAAAAGACGTTCTTGTGACCGGCTTCCCGAATAGCGTTTGCGAGCGCTTCGCTGGTGACTCCGGGAATGCGCGTTTCGCTCGCCGCGTAAATGTCCGTGAGCACCAAAATGTCCGCTTGGTTGAACGCGAGGCAGAATTCGTCCCACAAATGCTGTGTGCGCGTGAAGCGGTGTGGCTGAAAAAGTACCAGCAGCCGGTTGAACTTGCAGCCACGCGCGGCCTCGAGCGTCGCCCGAATCTCCGCCGGGTGATGGCCATAATCGTCGATTACGGTAATGTCGTTGACCACGCCTTTGATGTCGAATCGGCGGCCGACACCCGCGAACTTCGCTAGTCCCTCGCGGATCAGGTCGGCGGGAACATTCAAATAGAGCGCCACAGCCGCTGCGGCAGCCGCGTTACGCACGTTGTGAATGCCGGGCGGATGGGGCAACTGGAACAGGCCGAGGTCCTCGTCCTTATAAGTGAGCCGAAACTCGCTGCCAAGACCTTCGAGTTTCACCTCGCTGATGATCAAATCTGCCTGGGTGGAAGTTCCATAAGTGATGATGGGACGCTTCACTCCCGGAATGATGGCTTGAACATTGGGCTCATCGAGGCACAAGATGGCCGCACCGTAGAAAGGCACGCTATTCACAAATTGCAGAAACGCGCCCTGAATGTCTTCGAGTGAAGCGTATTGATCGAGGTGCTCGCGATCAATTGTTGTGACCGCGGCAACGACCGGCGCGAGCAGCAGGAAGCTGCGGTCGCTCTCGTCGGCTTCCACGACGAAATATTCGCCTTTGCCGAGCTTCGCCGTCGTGCCCGCCTGGTTTACGCGCCCGCCAATCACGAATGTGGGATCGAGGTGCGCGGCTGCTAGCACCGACGCTACCATCGACGTGGTCGTTGTCTTGCCATGCGCGCCGGCCACCGCTATGCCGTACTTCAAGCGCATCAGCTCCGCCAGCATCTCCGCGCGGGGAATCACGGGTATTTTTCGTTTGTGCGCCTCCACAACTTCCGGGTTATCCGTCTTGATCGCCGAGGAAGTGACGATGACATGCGCGTCTTCGACGTTGGTGGCCTTATGCCCTTCGTAGATTGTTGCACCAAGATTCCGGAGGCGTTCGGTGATTGTGGAAGGCTTCGTGTCCGAACCGGACACGGAATATCCGAGGGTCAAGAGGACTTCGGCGATACCGCTCATGCCGATGCCGCCGATGCCCACCAGGTGAATGCGCTGAAAATTGCGAAAAGAGACCATCATTTTTTATCCTTGGGGCCGGGCAACCTCTTCGATTAGATTCACGATATCGCGCACGGCGTTCGGCCGGGCAAGGCCCCGCGCCGCCGCCGATTGTTTTTCGATCTCCCGGGGCTGGTCGAGGAGGGAAAAAATTTCGCTCGCCAGGCGTTCAGAGGTGAGTTCCGGCTCGGGAATCACGCGTCCCGCGCCCGCGCGAGCCATTTCCTGCGCGTTGCGCAATTGGTGGCTGTCGGTGGCGCGCCCGAAGGGGATGAATATGGCGGCGCGGCCTGCGGCGGCGACTTCCGCCGCGGTAATTGCTCCTGCTCTGCAGACAATCACGTCCGCCCAGGCAAAGCGCTCCGACATGTTCGTCAGGAAGGGCACAACCTCCGCACGGATTTCGCGCCGCGCGTAGGCGGTGCGTACCGCATTATAGTCGCGTTCTCCAGTCTGATGCACAATCGACAATTCACTCTTTCGCGCGGCCAGCCGGTCCATGGCGTCAACAAACGCGCGGTTCACTGGGAGCGCCCCCTGGCTGCCGCCGGTGATCAGGAGACGAAATGGTTTCTCCAGAGTGCGTGGAGAAATGGAGAAAAACTCGGGTCTCACCGGGCATCCCGTCACGACGGCCTTAGCGCCCCAAGTCTGCGCCGAGCTTTCATACCCGGTCGCGATGCGCTTGGAAATTCGCGCCAGCACTTTGTTGGTGAAGCCTGGCTCTGCATTAGCTTCGAAGATCACGTTCGGCACGCGCTTCAGCCAGGTCGCCAGGAGCATGGGTCCCGCCGCGTAGCCGCCCACGCCAAATGCCGCGACCGGCCTGTGTTTTCGCAATACGCGGAAGGCATCCAGCAAGCCGGGCCCCAGCATGCCGAGATTTTTTACCAGCGTCGCGCCACCTTTGCCCTTCAATCCCGCCACGCGCAAAGTCTCCAGCGGCAACCCAGCAGCCGGCACCAGTTTCATTTCGAGACCGTGTTGTGTTCCAACCAGCACCACTTCTCTTTCCTTGCCCCGTGACAGCCACTCTCGCCCAATCGCCAGCGCGGGAATCACATGCCCACCTGTACCTCCGCCTGCGATCAGTAATTTCACGGCTCGACTCTGCCCATCAGTCCGTGGCCTGCTGGCTGATGTTCAGGAGCACGCCGGTTGCCAGCAGCATGGCCAGAAGGCTCGAACCGCCATAGCTGACGAATGGCAGCGGAATTCCTTTTGTCGGCACCATCCCCAGCACCACCGCAAAATTGATCAGCGCCTGGCTGAGGACCATGGCGGTGATGCCAACCGCCAGCAACCGGCCGAACCCGTCATGCGCCGAAAAAGCCGCGCGCAACCCGCGCCATCCATACACAACGAACAACCCGATCACAAAAACCGCGCCGATGAAACCAAGCTCCTCGCAAATCACCGCATAAATAAAATCCGTGTGCGCCTCTGGCAGATAGAAAAGCTTTTGCTTGCTCTCCATCAATCCAACGCCCGTAAATCCCCCGGAGCCGACGGCGATCAGCGATTGCAGCAGTTGAAATCCGGCCCCCTGGGGATCGGAGCCGGGATCCAGAAACGCTGTCAATCGCGCCTGGCGATAGGAAACCTGCGTGATTAGAAGATAGAGCGCGGGCAACGCCGCCGCCGCTCCCACGGCAATCCATTTCCACGAAAGTCCTGCGACGAAAAGAACCGCCGTGGCCACCACCAAAATGTCAATGGAAGTCCCCAAATCGGGCTGCAGCAAGACAAGACTAACCGCCACAAAGACGGGCCCGGCGGAGGGTAAAATCGCCTGCCAAAAATCTTCCTTGCAAAATTCCATGCCCACCGCGTTGCGCCGCTTCAAATCGAGAAACCATGCCAAATAAAGTATCACTGCGAGTTTCGCAAGTTCCGACGGTTCAATTCCCACTGGCCCATAACGAATCCACCGGTGTGTGGCGTGCGATTTGTCCAGGAAGAACGTGCCAATGAGCATCAGGAGCACCACGCACACCATGGTGAAGACCACGGCGGGCTCACGCAGCCGCCGGTAATCAGTGCGCATCAACGCGAACATCCCGGCAAGACCCAGGACCAGCCAGACCGCCTGGCGGAGAAGGAAAATGTACGAATGCCCATACTCATGCTCCGCGGTCACCGCTGACGCGCTGAAAATCATCACCGCGCCAAGCAGGCATAGCACCAGTGTCACTCCGAAAAGCCAGCGGTCAATCTCCAGTCGTCTCGGCACGTCTTATCACCTTCTCGAAGCAGCATTGGCGGAGCGATGCTCCAGCTGCGCAACTAACTCTTTGAATGTGCGCCCCCGGTGTTCGTAATTCTGAAATTGATCGAAGCTCGCGCATGCAGGCGCCAGCAAAACAAGATCGCCCGGCTGCGCCGCGTGCGAAGCAATTTCCACCGCTCGCTCCAGGGTTCCTGCATGCTCGATAGCCACACTCCCGGCGATTTGCTTTTCGATTTTTTCCGCGGCGGCGCCGATCAGCAGCGCGAGAATCGTTTTTTCGCGCAGCGCCTTTTGCAGCGCGGTGTAGTCGCTGCCTTTGTCTTTCCCTCCGAGGATCACAAGAATCCGGCCGGGGAAAGCGTCGAGCGCTTTCAACGTGGCGTCGACGTTGGTGGCCTTGGAATCGTTGTAATAACGGACGCCTCCAATTTCGGCCACAAATTCGAGGCGGTGCTCGACGCCAGCGAAACTGCGCACGCCCTTGGCGACGGACGCAACGTCTGCACCGGCGATGCGCGTCGCGGCCACCGCGGCCAGCACGTTCTCCAAGTTGTGCGCGCCAGCCAGCGGAATATCCCCGCGTTTCATTATCGGTTCCTCAACGCCGGCGCGCCGGAAGACAATTTCTTCTCCGCGCACGAAGCCGCCCTCCGCGACGCGCTGTCTCCGGCTGAACCAGAGAAGCTGCGGCCGCGAAGGCGCGTATGGAGTTGTAGCCGGATCATCGGCGTTCAAGACCGCGAAGTCTTCCGCTGTTTGGTTCTCAAAAAGCCGCGCCTTCGCCACGCCATACGCTCTCAACGTACCGTGCCGGTCGAGATGATCCGGCGTGAGATTGAGGAACACACCGATATTGGGGCGAAAGGTCTCGATCAATTCGAGCTGGAAGCTGCTCAGCTCCACGACCGTGATCGTGTCGTCGCGCGATCCTTCTACGCAGGCGATCAGCGGAGTGCCGATGTTACCCGCAAGAATTGTTGAAAAACCGCCGCTTCTCAGAATGTGCTCGACTAGTGTCGTGGTCGTTGTCTTTCCATTCGAACCCGTGACCCCGATCAGCTTGCCTTTCAAGAATCGGTAGGCCAGCTCGATCTCGCTCCAAACGGTTATTCCCTTGTCGCGCGCGGTTTGCAGGAGCGGAGCATCCGCGGGAACGCCCGGGCTGGGAATGATCAAGTCCTGCGCCAAAAAAGTCTTCTCGTGATGACCGCCAAGCTCCAGCGCCACCCCCGCTTCGCGTAATTTCGTGATCTCCGAGCCAATCTCACTTTCCGCCCGCGCGTCCGAGGCTGTCACGGCCGCTCCACGCGCGGCGCAGAATAGCGCTGTCGCGACACCCGTGCGGGCCTGCCCCACGACTAGCACCCGCTTGCCCCGCAACTCGAACGAGTTTCCCATCACCGCAGCTTCAACGTCGTTAACGCAAACAGCGCAAAAACCAGCGCCGCAATCCAAAAGCGCACGATGACTTTCGATTCACTCCAGCCCATTAGTTCAAAATGGTGGTGAATGGGTGCCATGCGAAAGATTCGCTTGCCGCGCAGTTTGAACGAACCAACCTGCAGAATCACGGACAGCGCTTCCACAACGAAAATGCCGCCCACGAAAAAAAGCAGAATTTCCTGCTTGATGATGACCGCGATCACGCCCAATGTGCCGCCCAGCGAAAGCGATCCCACATCGCCCATAAAAATTTCCGCCGGGTGAGCGTTGTACCAAAGAAAACCGAGTGATGCCCCCACCAGCGCGCCGCAAAAGACCGTAAGTTCCCCGATGCGCGGAATGTACTGGATCTCCAGATATGTCGCCCAGCGGTAGTTGCTGCTGACGTACGTCAACACCGTCAGCGCGCCCGCGGCGATCACCGTGCAGCCAATCGCCAAACCATCGAGCCCGTCGGTGAGATTCACCGCGTTGGACGAGCCCGTGATAACCAGCGAAACAAAAACCAGAAACGGCACGAACGCCAGCGGCCAGAGATGCGCTGAAGTGAGCAGGGAATGGATCACCAGCTCGGGACGCAGACGCTTCAGAAACGGGATCATCAGTTGCGTCGAGTACACACTTCGCGTTGCCAGCAACAGCAAGCTGATACCCACGACGAAACTCACGAGGAACTGCAGCGACAATTTGGTTTTGCCGCTCAAGCCGAGATTGCGCTGCTTGGAAACCTTTGCGTAATCGTCCACAAACCCGATCGCGGCAAACCCAAAAAGAGCAAACAGCGACAGCAAAATAAATGGATTGGTGAGATCGGCCCAGAGAAGCGACGGAATCGCCGTGGATAGCACGATCAGCACGCCACCCATTGTCGGCGTGCCCGCTTTTTTCTGGTGCGCCTGCGGCCCCTCTTCGCGGATGTATTGCCCGATCTGCATTTCCCGCAACCGCCGGATTAGCCATGGCCCGAACACAAACGCGAGAAACATCGCCGTCAGGCTGGCATACACCGTGCGCACCGTGATGTACCGGAATACATTCAGCGGGCTGAAATAGCGCTGCAAAACGTGGTACAGGAGGTAATACAGCATGTCAGGGCCGCGCCTCCTGCGGAGTTGCCGCTCCCGATGAAGCATCGTGAGCGAGCAGCTCTTCCACAATGCGCTCCATCTTTACTCCACGCGATCCTTTTACGAGTATGAGGTCGCCCGGAGCAATGAAACCCTCCACAAACTTTGCGGCTTCCTCTGACGAAGCAAAGAATTTCGTGCGCGCGCGAGGAAGCCCCGCCGCCACCGCCCCTTCCAGGATTTCCGCGGCGTGTCCGGCCACTCCAATTATCCAGTCGATTTTTCCGGTCTTCGCGGCAAACTTGCCGGCCTCGCGATGCAATTCCTCGGAGGTGGAACCTAGTTCGCGCATTTCGCCCGCGGCCAGAATCCGTCGGCGATAATTCGGAGTCGCCGCCAGAAGATGGATCATCGCGTGCAGCGCCGCAGGGCTCGAGTTGTAACAATCATTGATGAGCGCAGCTCCATTTGTAAAACGCAACAGCTCCCCGCGCATCGCCGGCGCGTGCAACGTGCAGAAAACTCCCAGCGCTTCCGGCGCGCCAATGCTCCATACGCTCGCCGCAGCAAGCGCCGCCAACGCATTGGCAATCACATGCTTGCCCGGCAGCGCAAGCTCCAGCCGCACCCGCTGGCCGTTCGACGCCAATACAAACGCGCAGCCCAGCGCGCCACGATCCTCAATCGCTTCCGCCCTATAGTCCGCCGGGTTCTCTACGCCGTAAGTCAGAACACGTCCCGGCGCAAACGGTGCGAACGCCGCCACACGCGGGTCATCCGCGTTCAACACCGCCACCGACTCGCGGCCGTTCAATCCCTTAATTAACTCGCGCTTTGCCAGTGCAATCTCATCCACTGAAGCAAAAAATTCCAGATGCGCTGGTGACACTCGGGTCACCACTCCTACGTCCGGCCGTGCAATCGCCGCCAACCTCGTTAGTTCGTCCGGACGCGACATCCCCATCTCCAGCACCGCCGCCTCATGCGTTTCCTCCAGCCGGAACAGCGTTAGCGGCAGGCCGTACTCGTTATTAAAATTTCCTTCAGACTTCAGGGTGCGTAGCCGCGTGCCCAGCAATGCCGCCAGGATCTCTTTGGTAGTGGTTTTGCCGACCGAGCCCGTGACGCCTGCAATTTTCCCGCCCCAGGCTTCCCGCACGGCGCGAGCCAACTGCTTGAGCGCCTCGAACGTGTCGCCCACACCGATGCAGCGGTCGTTGACCCAGCCCGGATAACTCCCGCGTCGCACTTCCGCCACCACCGCCGCCAGCGCTCCCTGCTCCACCGCAGCCGCCACATGGTCGTGTCCATCGTGACGCGGTCCGTGGATGGCGATGAACAGTTCTCCGGCACGTAGCGTGCGAGAATCAATCGACACGCCGGCCACCCGGGCCACGGGGTTAAGCCCCGCTCCCGGCCGAGCACCCAGAGCGTCAGCCACCTGTGCAATCGTCCACCGCATAAATGCCTCAACGGATTCGCTTTACGAAGATAACCCACACCTCGGATTGTGTTCACCGTTTTGAGGGCTCCTCCTCTTATAGATAAACGCGCCCTCTACACACACTGGTTTAGAGCGCGCTACGTGCCAAACCCTGATCGCGTTCCCGGTCCGCTCTTTCCCGCCGCTCTTTCCCCTTCGTCGTAACCACGCTCCCGCAGGACCCGCCGCGCCATCTCCCGGTCATCAAATTCGATCGTGCCGCTGGCCAGAATCTGATAATTTTCGTGGCCTTTTCCGGCCAATAGAACGATGTCTCCCGTCTGCGCTTCGTCTATCGCCAGCGCAACGGCTTTTTCACGATCCGGCTCGATCAAATATTTGCCACCCGTTTTTTGCAGCCCCACGATGATGTCGCTGATTATTTTCAGCGGATCTTCGCTGCGCGGATTATCGCTCGATAGAATCGTGAGGTCGCTCAGCCGCCCGGTCACTTCTCCCATCACCGGACGCTTGGTGCGGTCTTTCTCGCCGCCGCAGCCAAACAGTGTGATGATGCGGCCTTTGGAATTCAATTCGCGCGCCGTCCGGATCAGATTTTCGAGTGCATCGTCGGTGTGTGCGTAATCCACAACCACAAAAAACGGCTGGCCGAGATCGATGCGCTGGAAACGGCCGGAAACGCTCTCCAGGCTTCGAATCCCCGTCTCGATGATTTCGTTCGAAAGGCCCAATGCCTGCGCCGCGCCGATGGCCGCGAGAATGTTGTAGACGTTAATGCGGCCGACAAGCGCCGAAGCCACTTGCACTTTGCCATTGGGAGTTTGCGCGGTAAACGCCAGTCCGTCGAAGGTCAGATGAAATTTCTTTACGCTGATCTCGGCGTTCGATTCCAACCCGTACGTTACGGTTTTCCTCGCCATGCCGATGAGCCGCTTGCCGTATCCGTCATCGGCATTCACCACCGCCATCTCCGGCGCGCCCGCTCCGGTCCCCTCGAACAGCCGGCGTTTCGCCGCGAAGTAGTCTTCAAATGTCTTGTGATAATCCATGTGCTCGCGCGTAAGATTCGTGAACACCGCGGCGGCGAAGTGGCACCTCCATAAACGGTCCATTGCAAGGGAGTGCGAGCTCGCTTCGAGCACTGCATAGCGTCCTCCGGCCTCCCGGATCTCGGCGAGAAACCCCTGCAAGTCGACCGATTCAGGCGTGGTGTTCGGGGCGGGATAATCGCCCAGCGGCGTGTGATACGCGATGGTCCCGAAAAGTCCAGTCTTTGCGCCCGAGGCTTTTATGATGGCATCAATCAGCGAAGTCGTGGTTGTCTTGCCATTTGTTCCCGTGACGGCCACGAGTCGCAGGGCATCCGCCGGATGGCCGAAAAAATTCGCCGCCGTGACGGCCAGCACCTTGCGCGCTTCCGGCACTTGAATCCACGCTACGCTCGCTGGCAATGTGGCCGGAGGGGCCTCCTCGCTTGCGATCGCGATAGCTCCGCGTGACACTGCGTCGCGGACAAACTCCGTTCCTTCAGCCTTGGCCCCATGCAACGCGAAAAACAGTGCGCGCGGCTGTACTTTTCGCGAATCGCAGGCCACCTGGCGAATCTCGAGTTCGCTCGTCCGCTCAGGCAGACTTACTCCGGTGTCTGCGAACACTGTGCGCAGTTTCGCGCTTCGAGTGGCAGCGGTTGTTGTCACCCCGCCCTCCCGCTCCCCGCCCCGCTCGCTGTGATCCCTTGTATCGTTGCTTTCCTCTTCCTCTGTTCCACTGAATGTCCTCGTCATATTAGTTTCTCGCTCTTTTGTGCTGCGGCGCTTTCTTTTCTGCGGGCGGAGTACCGAATTGCACTGTGATCTTCGCACCGCGGCGAACGTGAGCATCTGCTCGCGGCGTCTGACTCACCGCAAGACCGCTTCCAACCAGCACAGGCTCCAGACCAAGTCGCAAGCACCGCTCGGTCACGTCCCGCATGGTCATTCCGAAAAAGTCGGGAACGTCAATGTCTCCCCCTTCGTCCACCGCCACTGTCACCGCCGGAGAAGTATCTTTTGGTTTAGATTCGCGCAGCGCTTCCGGTAGTTGGTCGGCCTGGCTCGAAAAATCGGTTGGCGTGAAGTCTTCGAGGGATGCGCTATCGCTTGCGGCCTCTTTTCGATACGCCGCCCGGAGCAGCCGTGGATTCGTCAATGGCACATCGCGTGGAATATCAAGGTACGTCAGCACCTGCTCCGCCACTCGCTTGAAAACGGGAGCGGCTACTTGCCCGCCTTCGTGCTGGCCCACCGGAGAGTCAAGCGAAACAAGTATCGTCACCGCCGGATTGCTTATCGGCGCAAACCCGCTGAACGATGCAATCAACTGCGTAGGCGAATACCGCCCCGTCGCCGGATCGATTTTTTGCGCGGAGCCCGTCTTCCCCGCCGCCGTCCAGCCATCCAGATGAGCGAGTTTTCCCGTTCCGTTCAGCACCACGCCCTCCATTAACCGGCGGAGCGTCGCGGCCGTTTCCGGGCGGATGACCCGTTTCGGTTCCGTGGACCCCGTTGACCCTTCCAGGGGCACAACCTTTTCCCCGCGCTTTAGTCCCGCGATGACGTGCGGCCTGTAAAGCAACCCCCCGTTGGCAATGGCGGAAACTGCCGTGATGAGTTGGAGGGGTGTGACGCCGACCTCCTGCCCCATCGAAATCGAGCCAATCGAAATCTGTGACCAGTTCTCCAGCCTCCGCACGATGCCCTTCGTCTCGCCGGGCATGTCCACCCCGGTCAGCGAACCGAATCCAAACGCCCGAATGTAGTCGTAGAATTTCGGTGCGCCCAGGCGAAGCGCAATCTTGATGGCGCCCACGTCACTCGATTGCGCCAGGATATCGGCGACACTCAGCATGCCGAACCGCTTGTGGTCGCGGATGCGGTGGCCCGCAACGTACACCGCTCCGTTCTCGCAATCGAAAACTTCGTCGGCCCGCGTGATGCTTTGGTCGAACGCAGCGGCCAGCGTGATGAGCTTGAACGTTGACCCCGGCTCGTAGAGAGCGCTTACGGCGCGGTTTATCCGCGCTTCCGCCGGAGCCTCTGTCGCGGTGTTCGGATTGAATTTTGGCCAATTCGCCAGCGCCAGGATTTCACCCGTGTTGGGGTTCATCACCACTAGGGTTCCGGCAGATGCCCGCGTCTTCCCCATCGCGAATTGCAGTTCGCGTTCCGCGATGTACTGTATTTTTTCATCCAGGGTGAGGACAAAATTCACCCCGCGATCGTGCACGGCTTCGCCGCCGTCAAACCATCGCTGACGGGCGTCGGCCATCACGATGATTTTTTCGCTCTTGCTCCGGATCTGACTATCCAGCTCGTACTCGATCCCGCCAAGACCTTTTTCATCAAGGTCCACGAAGCCTAGAACATGAGCCGCCAGGTCTCTTTTCGGATAGAAGCGCTGATTCTCCTTTTGAAAATAGATACCCTTCAGGTTCAGCGCCGCCAGCGCTTCAGCCTTCTCCGGTGGCAGTTTTCGCGCGATCCACACAAACGACCGAGACGATTCCAGCCGCGTCTCCAGGACGTCGCGCGGAATGTTCAGCACTCCGGAAATCAGCTGCGCCGCAAGCGTTTCGTCGGCCATTTCCGAGGGTACCGCGAATGCGGAATCCACCGGAATGCTCATCGCCAGCGGCCGCATGTTCCGGTCGTAGATGGCGCCCCGCTTGGGAGTGATTTCAATAGTGCGTTGTTGCTGCCGCTGGGCCCGCGCCAGGTACTCGCCATGCCGGAAGAGTTGCAGGTAGGTGAGCCGGCCGAAAACGGCGGTGATCCACAGGAAGGCCACGCCGGCGATAATCAGCAAACGGACGTGGGCGCGGTTTTGGGGCATAAGGAATTGACGTCTATACGCGCTCCAGGTAGTTATCTATGCAGTCGGAAGCTATCGCCGAATCTCCGCGCTGCCCTCCACTATGGCGTGCGATTCTGACGGACCATTCGCACCGCAGCCACTTCCGCGCCACTCAGGTTATTGAACTCCTGCATCTGCGTTGGCAATGGCTGCGTTAAGCCGAGCTGGCGGTGTGCGATGGCGTCAATGCGCCTGGGATTGCGCAGACTGGCGATTTCCAGCCTTAATTCCGAATTGAGTCCCGCCGCCTGCACCTGTTTAGCCCTCAAATCCTCGAGCTGGAAACTCAAATCGATGCAGCGAAAGTGTTGGTAGATATACAACATGAAAAAAGCCGCTACCACGCATCCCAGCGCCGCCGTGCGGTACAGATTCCGCAGCTTCACGGGCTCCACATGCCGCACCAGCCTGGTATTGTCGATGCGCTTGACGGTATGAAACTCCGTCTGCGCGGCCTTTTTTTTCTTCCTCTTCATTACTAGACCTTCTCGGCGCACCGCAGTTTCGCGCTTCGCGAGCGTGGATTCGCCGCCAGTTCCCGTTCCGTCGGCTGGATTACGTGTTTGGTGAGCACCCTGAGCGTCCCCTGACGCTCTCCCTCTTGAAACGCGCGCTTCACCTGGCGGTCTTCGCGTGAGTGGTACGTCAGCACCAGCCAGCGGCCGCCCGAAGTTAATGTGGCGGGGGTCCGGAGAAGAAACTGCCCGAGTTCCTCCATCTCTCGATTCACCGCTATCCGCAGCGCCAGAAACGTTTTTGTTGCGGGATGCAGTCTCTGCCTTCCCCATTGCTTCCGGGCCCCTGCCACAACCGTTGCCAGCTGCGCGGTGTCCCTTATGGGCCGCGCGCGTACGATCGCTCTGGCGATTCTTCTGGAATCGTGCTCATCGGCTTCGCGATAGAGCAAATCGGCCAATTCTTTCTCCGGCCAGCGATTCACAATCTCTCCTGCGGTGAGTTCATCCCCCGCATCCATCCGCATGTCCAGTGGACCCGCCTCGCGAAACGAAAATCCCCGCGTTGCCTGGTCAAGCTGCATGCTCGAAACTCCCAAGTCGGCCAAGACCCCGTCCGCGGGCGGAATCCCCAACTCGTGTGCGACCTCCGCAATCTTCGAAAACGCCGCCTGCACAAGAGTCACCCTCTCCCCGAAAATCTTCAGCCGCTCCCGTGCTAGGTCGAGCGCCTGTGCGTCCCGGTCCAGGCTGATCAGTCGCCCGGAAGGCCGCCCTGGAATCGTCCCGCTCGCCAACCCTTGCGCGATCGCCTCCGAGTGGCCGCCGGCTCCCAGCGTGGCGTCGATGTATGTTCCGTCCGGCCTGATGCGCAGCCATTCCAGCACCTCATCCAACATTACGGGCGTGTGTGGCGGAGTTCTCGCCAATTGCTTGCCCCGAATTCCACTGAGGGGCCACTCGCCACTCGCCACTACTTAAATCCCCAAATCTTCGAGCGCCTTGAAATCTTCTTCCGTGTACGGCGAATTCTTCAGGTCGTCGATCACGCGAGTGTGGTTCATAACCTCGAGGTAATCGAGGTTCCCGAACACGTCCACCTCGCCCTTCATCTGCGCCGATTCGCGCAGCACCGCGGGCACCAGCACCCTGCCCTGCCCGTCCAGTTCCACCGTTTGTCCGTAATAGCTCGTGCGCATCAGGAATTTCCGCTTTGCCCGGTTCTGGCTCGATGCCTTCGCCAACTTGTCTTCAATCCCCGACCACACCTTCATGGGGTAAATGCGTGCCGATTCACCCGTCGGACTTGTGATATAAAACTGATTCCCGTACTCCTTCAAAGCCTCCAAAAACACGGCGGGTATCTTCAACCGACCCTTCTCGTCCACCTTCGCTGGACAGTTCCCCCGCAGATTCATTTGCCCTGCTGCCGACCGCTGTGCGGCCGCACGTCGTGAAAAATTGATTTGGAACGCTAAGAGTGCCCAATACCAATGCAGCCCTCGGAAACTTTCTACCCTGCCCTACTGCCCTCTACTGTCTCCTACTGGCTACCACTCTGCCCCACTTTTGACCACATGATAGGCTCCTTTCTGCGCTTGTCAAGAGATTTCGCATATGAATTTCAAAGAAGTTGTGAATTTCTTCGACCTGCCAACGCGTTCAATTTAGCCTCCACAGCTTGTGCTCTTAACCAAGCGGTGCAACGACATTTAGTGGTGTTGTTTTGTCCGGTGTGCAAGATGGTTTTCCGGCCGCCGGTGCCGCCGGAAGACCTTTTTGGCAGGCCATTCGACCTTTGATGCGGTGGAATTTCGCTATCTCCCCAATCCTTTTCCCTTTTCCCTAGCCTGGGACTGGGACTCATGTTATACTGTCCCCATAGTTGGAAGCTTGATTTCAAGGAGCATTTATCATGGAATGGACTACTCCTCAGCACGAAGAAATCGACCTGAACTGCGAAATCAGCTCCTACGCCAACGCCGAACTCTAGCCTGCACTCCGGATCTTTCTCGCCACTGCGGCTTGGCGCTTTCTCCCCCTTCCACAATGAGGCGAAAGTCTTTCTTCTTCCTCCTCAATAGTCTTTCAATCCCGACAATCCCGATTTTCCCAAGGCTGAACCTCGAGCGCCGTGCCATCGGTTCGCGCAGGAACACAATTGAGGGAGCTGCGGCAAAAACGCTTTGTTTGGCTGGATTTGCAGCAGTCACCAGTCACGAGTCACCAGTCACTATCCACCAATCACCAGTCACCCTGGCCTATCACTCTCTCGATTTCGGAATTCAGCCTTATGCGCGTTAAAATCCTCGGCTCCGCTGCGGGAGGTGGATTCCCCCAGTGGAATTGTGCCTGCCGCAACTGCACTCGTCTCCGCAACGGAACGCTCCATGGGCTTCCCCGCTCGCAAACGCAGATTGCCATTCACTGCGATCCTGAATACGCGCTACGGAACTACTGGACTCTCGTGAATGCTTCTCCAGACCTGCGTTCGCAAATCGCCACCGCCCCGGAACTCAAGCCGTTCAAAGACACCGTCGGCTCCACTCCGATTCGGGATATCTACCTCACCAGCGCGGACGTTGATTCCCTGATGGGCTTGTTGCACTTGCGGGAGTTTCAAGCCTTCAAGATTTTTTCTACCCCCGCGTTGCGGCGCATCCTTTCCGAAGAGAATTCCATTTTTCGCGTCCTCGGGCGCGCCACCCCTCCGGTGCAATGGTTTTCTCTTTCCCTTTCATCGGAACTGGATGCGGGAAAGAAAGGCGATCCGGACAAAGTGCCGCAACTCGTTTGCAAAGCGTTTGCCCTCGGCGGCGAGTTCCCGGATTACATCAGTGAGAGGCTTCGCGCGGAATTGCCCGCTCATGAAGCTGTGGTGGGATTCGCCTTCGAGCATTCCTCGAAGCGTTTGCTGGTTGTCCCAACTTTGCCTGGCCGCGCTGCCGCGTGGAAGATGTGGACGGAGTCCAGTGATTTAATTTTGCTCGACGGCACTTTCTGGAGCGACGACGAACTGATCAAGATTGGCCGGAGCAAGAAAACCGCCCGCGAAATCGGCCATTTGCCGCTCTCGGGTCCGAACGGATTGCTCGAACAGTTTCCAAAGTATGCGCGAGGACGCAAGGTTCTCGTCCACGTCAACAATACCAACCCTATTTTAGACGAAGACAGCTCCGAGCACCGCGCCGTACTGGATGCGGGCTTTGAAATCGCCTACGATGGGATGGAGTTGGAACTTTGAGTGCCACCTTGGACCAAGACAGGCCTCTTCTCTCGGAAGCCGAATTTATCGCCGGCTTCCACGCTATCGGTGAGGAGCGCTATCACCACAAGCACCCTTTCCATCTGGCTATGCACGAGGGCAAGCTCACCCGCGGCCAGCTTCAGGCTTGGGCGCTCAACCGCTACTACTACCAGAGCCGCATCCCCATCAAGGACGCCGCGATTCTTGCTCGTAGCGAAGATCCCGCTTTTCGCCTCGCCTGGCGCAAGCGCATCCTGGACCACGATGGCGACAGCGCGAAACCCGGCGGCATCGAAAAATGGCTGCGCCTCGTCGAAGCCACTGGTCTTGCTCGTGAGCAGGCCCTCAAGGGTGACGGCATTCTCCCGGCCACGCGCTTTGCCGTGCAGGCATACGTTGATTTCGTCTCCACGCGCTCGCATCTCGAGGCCGTGGCCTCTTCCCTCACCGAACTTTTCTCCCGCAAGCTGATCTCCCTGCGCATGGACCGCATGCGCCAGCACTACCCTTGGCTCTCCGGCGGCCTCGATTACTTCACCGGCCGTCTGACACAAGCTCCGGAAGACGCCGGGTTCGGTCTCATGTGGGTTGTAAAGCACGCGCACACGCGCGAACAACAAGACCAAGCCCACGCGGCTCTCCGCGCCAAGTGCGACATCCTCTGGGCCCAGCTCGATGCCCTGTATTTTGCTTACGTCAACCCCGGCTGGCCGCCCCCAGGCGCCTTCGTCCCACGCGGAAACCCCTCATGACACCCGATCTGCAATCACTTCCCCGTCTCGCTCCCGGATGCCGCTTAAACGAAAAAACGCAGCAGCCCCGCGCACTCCTCATGCCCGAGCGCGCTTTGCGCCTCAGCGGCCCGAGCCTCGAAATTATCGAACGCTGCGACGGCAAACGCACCGTCCAGCAGATCATCACCGAATTGCAAGCGATTTACTCCAAGGCCGATCCAGCGAAAGTAGAGCACGACATTCTTGGCTATCTCGCGCTGCTATACGACCAGCGCGCTCTGGACTTTGCATGATGTTGTAGCGGCCGCCTTCTGAGGTCGGCGCTTTTTAGTCTTTTAGCTAAATGATGGCTCCAATTTCCAATCCGCTCGCCCTTATTGCCGAACTCACGCACCGCTGCCCGCTGCATTGCGTCTACTGCTCGAATCCGCTCGAGCTGCAGCGCCGAGACACTGAGCTCCCGGCCGAAATTTGGTCCCGCGTTTTGCGCGAAGCCGTCGAACTCGGAGTTCTCCAAGTCGACTTCACCGGCGGAGAGCCTCTCGCTCGTCCCGATCTCGCCGAATTGATCCGCTCCGCGCGCGCCGCCGGTCTTTACGTCAACCTGATCACCTCCGGCCTACCGCTCGACGATGCTCGTCTTGCAACTCTCATCGAGTCCGGCCTCGATCACGTTCAATTGAGCTTTCAGGGGGCCCGCGAGGATACCGCCAACGAAATCTCCGGCGCCAAGTCCCACGCCCACAAACTCAGCGTCCTCGAATGGCTCAAGCGCCACCGAGTCGCCGTCACTCTCAATTTCGTCATCCACCGCCGTAACATCGATCAAATCGAAGAAATGCTCACGCTGGCAGAATCCTCCAGCGCTACCCGCGTCGAATTTGCAAACGTGCAGTACTACGGCTGGGCCTTCGCCAACCGCGAAAATCTTCTCCCCACGCGCGAACAGCTCACCCGCTCCACCGGACTTCTCAAGCGCGCCGAAGAGCGTCTGCGCGGAAAAATCCGCATCGAATTTGTCGTGCCGGATTACTACGCGAAGTTTCCCAAAGCCTGCATGGGCGGCTGGGGCCGCAAGCTCCTGCTCATCGCTCCGAACGGGGAAGCCCTTCCCTGCCACGCCGCGCGCGTCATCCCCGGATTGCTTTTCGATAATGTGAAGGATCGTAGCTTACGCGATATCTGGGAAAAATCGGCCGCCTTCCAGCAATTCCGCGGCGAAGACTGGATGCAGGAACCTTGCAGAAGTTGCGACCGCCGCACTCAGGATTTTGGCGGCTGCCGCTGCCAGGCTTTTCTTCTCGCGGGCGACGCCTCGGCCACCGATCCCGTTTGTTCTCTCTCATCGCAGCGCTTGAAGGTGGACGCAATTCTTGCACAAATAAACGCGCTGCCTGTCGCAGACAACTCCGCAAAGACCGCCTGGCTCTATCGCCCCCATCCAGCCTGAGGCTCCGCCGCGGGCTGCTGCTGCCGCAGTCGCATCACTACGCGAAACAAAAAGAACAAGCTTCCCATCAAGACTAGCGCTCCGAAAATCGCCAGCGTCTCCGGCGCGCCGATTTTTCGCGCGATTCCTCCGGCCATCAGCGCCCCGATTGGCTGCACACCCATGAACATCGTCGCGTACACCGCCATTACCCGTCCGCGCAGCTCATCCGGCACGCGATTTTGAATCAAGGTGTTTGTCGCAGCCATCTGTGAAGTCGCCGCGAAACCCACCATAACCAGCACCACCGACGACAGCCAGAAAATCTTTGATTGCGAAAAAATGATCAGGGAGACCGAACAAATCGTCGCCGTCGTGGCAATCCACTTCGCAAGCCCCCGGTAATCCGTCCGCGCCGCGAAATGCAACGCCCCCAGCACCGCTCCCACGCCCGCGAAGCTCAGCAGCAAACCAAACCCGCCCGCGTCCCGGTGCAAAATCTCTCGCGCGAAAATCGGCAAGACCACTGAATATTGCAATCCCAGCAGGCTGAGCAGGCTCAACAGCAGGAGCGCGGAGCGTACCGGGCGGTCGTGCATCGCGAAACGAAATCCTTGCAGAAAATTCTGCAGCGGCGAGCCTTCCGGTCGCCTTTGCTCTGTCTTCGCGATGCGCATCGCCAACAGAGCGGCGATAACCGCGAGGAAACTCACTCCATTCATGAAAAAACACCAGCCCTCGTGAACCCAGGCGATCGTGAATCCTGCAATCGCTGGACCCACCACCCGCGCGCCGTTAAACATCGACGAATTCAGCGCGATCGCGTTCGGCAAGTCCTCCTTCCCCACCATCTGCACGATAAACGCCTGCCGGATCGGCACGTCAAAGGCATTCACAATCCCCACGAGAAACGCGATGAACACCACATGCCATACCCGGACCACATGAGTCAGCGTGAGTGCCGCCAGCGCAAATGCCAGAATCATCGCGGCCGCCTGCGTCCAGATCACACCGCGATGCCGGTTGTAACGGTCGCCGACATAGCCACCAACCGAAGCCAGCAGAAGAATGGGAATCTGATTTGCAAATCCGAAAACGCCGAGAAGCGCCGCGGAATGGGTCAACCGGTAGACCAGCCAGAGTTGCGCCGTGGATTGCATCCACGTGCCGATTAGGGAAACGAGCTGCCCCGCAAAAAATAGTTGGAAGTTCCGGTGTTGCAGGGCGCGGAAGCGCGTGGATTGGTGCGGGATTTTGTCCTCCAACTATTCGATGCGCAAAACTCTGCCCAGTCACGATGCCGCGATAGGAGAGCAGTTGTCAACGCGGGAACTCCCTCCCTGTAAAGTGGGATTGGCACTTGATGAATTTTTGGAAGCGCAACGCGCCGTTGTGATGCTGGCGCCCAGTCAGCCCCACGAATTTACGCAAGAAATCTCGAGCGGAGGGGCATGGTGCGACATTCTGCTTCTTTCGTGCACCTGCTTTTAGTTTTGAACTTCAACCATGGATTTCTGACTGTCTTACTCGCCCGGAGGGTCTGGCGCACCGCCAACATGCAAGTGGCTCAGGTCGCGGAGTGTGTTCTTGTCTTCTTCACTCATACCCCGCGTGAAATTCGGGTCGTTCAGATGCTGCTTTCGCGCCGACTCCGGCATATTCTGCAGCACACCCAGCCGATGCTGGATCGCTCTCTGCCGGTCCGACGTCATCTGCTTCCACCTCGGCAAAACATCATTCCTGATGTGCGCCTGCTGCTGTGGTGTCATCTGCTGCCACACACGAGCGCGCTCGCGCATCTCTTGCTGCTGTTGCAGTGGCAATTGGCGGAAACTCCGCTCGTTCTGCCGCAGCCTCATTCGTTCATCCGGCGACAAATCCCGTGGGCGAACTGTCGCGTTCGGTGGCCGGTTACCTCCGCCAAAAGAATTCGCTGCGCCCGCCGGCGGTCTGTTTGCCCCGGAGCCACGCGGTGCCAGCGAACTCTGGGTCCCGCCTCCAGGCGGTCTCATCACCTGCGGCCTTTCCTGTGGGCGATCTCGCCTCTGCGGCCGCCCTCCCTGATGCTGTTGCTGCGCCGGCCGATCATTCCTATGCGGCTGCTGCGCCATGCCCGGCGTCGCAGCCACTGCGCTGATCCCCAGCGCCAGCATCCATCCGCCGAATTGGGGTCCCAATCTCATGCTCATTTACATCTGCTGATTCTGCTGCTCCACCTCGTCCGCCTGCACCGGTTGCGGCAATTCCGTTAACGGCTCGAAATTCGAGAGCACATCGTAATTTTCCAGCACCGGAATATCCTCCTGCGCAATCGCAGGCTGCGTGGTACCGGAGAACGACCCGAGCCATACCGTCGCCGCCACCAACAACGATGCCGCAAACGCCACTCGTGGCGACGGCGCGAACCATCCCCACAAGCTCCGCTTCACTGGCTCTGCCGCCACACGCGCGTGCACGCGCATATCAAACGCCGCCGACGGCTCGATCACCGGCAACTCATCCAGCAAACCCGTCACCGCGCGGAATTCGTTCACGCGCAAGCGGCATGCCGCGCAGCTCTCGAGATGGGTTTCCACCTCGCGCCGTTCGCTCTCATTCAGCCGCCCGTCCACGTACGGCAGAATCCGATTTTCCATCCGGTTGCAACTCATGGTGCCCATCCTTCTCGATCCACGTTTTAAACTCTTCTGCTTCTACCTCGACTGCTCCGCCACCAGTGGCGCCAGTTCTACTCGCAGCGTTTCGTATGCCCGGAACAGCAGCGACTTCAGCGCGCTCTCCGAGCAGTCCAGAATCTTCGCGATCTCGTTGTAATCGAGCTCCTGATACTTGTGCAGCAGCACCGCCGCGCGCTGTTTCTCCGGCAGCTTGTCGATGGCATGACGGATCATTTTGCGCCGTGCCTCCTCGATCAGATGCTGCTCGATGTTCGGGTGTTTTTCCGCCACATCCAGCGTCCGCTCATCCCCGTCCTCGGCATCTGTCGAGACCGGCGCATCAATCGAAATCTCCATGCGCTGGTAGCGGTTGTCCCGCATGGAGTTGAGCGCCAGGTTCGTCGCGATGCGAAACAACCACGTCGTGAACTTCGCACTGGGCACATAATCTTTCCGCGCCCGGTACACTCGCAAGAAAACTTCCTGCGCCAGATCTTCTGCCTGTTCCCGCCCCCGAACCATGCGGTACAGAAAATTGACGAGTGGCGTGCGGTAGCGCTGGAGCAGAAGCGCGAACGACTGTTCATCGCCCGCCTTCACGTCCAGCATCAGTTGGACGTCGGACCTGGCCATAGCCGCCACACTGTATCAAACACAAGGCTTCTCAGAAAGTTGCGAGTGAGGGGAGGCCCGAAATAGAGGCTAACCCGCTGTAAGGAGGGGCTTTAGCTGGGCGTGAATTCGCGGACTCAAGAACTGCGGCAATCGACGTTAGACATGGAATAAGTGCTGCATTATCAATAAACTAGCTACCCCCACGAACACCAAAACGGCCATCCGCCAGTTCGGCTCCCGGTTCACTTCCGGCAGCAGATCCGTCGCCGCCACGTACACCGTCACGCCGCCCGACAGCGGAAGTGCGTACTTCAGTTGTCCTTGCATGGCGCTCGTCAACACAACACCAAGTAGCGTCGCCACTCCTAATAACCCAGCCGCGAGCAGCGCGTTGCGCTTCCCTTGCCCGCTTGCCAGCACCATGGACGCGACCGTGAATCCCTCTGGCAGTTTGTGCAGGAAGATTGCCACAAAAATTACGGCCCCGAGCCAGTTCGAAACCAGAAATCCTGCCGCGATCGCCACTCCGTCGAAAAAAGTATGGATGGCCAGTCCCAGTAGCACCGAATTCCTCGCATGGTGATGGCTGAACTCTTCTGTGTGCGTCTCTTCGCCAAAGTGAAAATGCGGCGCCAGCGTATGCTCGAATAGATGCACCAGGAAAAATCCGATTAAGACCCAAAGCAGTGCCCCCGTGCCGGCAAGGTGCAGCGATTCCGGAAGGACCTCCAGAAACGCCACCGCCAGCATGTACCCGGCGCCCAGCGCGAGAAAATACTGAAGATATTGCCGCGGCCAGTCCCGCCTCACAACGAAATAGCCGCCAATCAAATTCCCGGCCGCCGCCACCAAGCCCAGGCCCGCCGCCAGCGCCGTCCGTATTGCCAAATCGTTTCCCATGTCCAGTAGCACAGGCTTTTTACGCTGAGCCTCGCGAAGGGCAGCCTGTGTCCGCCTCTACTCCATCGAGGTGTCGCTTGTCAGCCAGAAGCGTATTCCGCGCTTGCCTTGTCTGTCTTCTCTGTGACCTCTGTGCTCCTTCTTTTGCGCCCTCTGTGTTAATTCTTTCTTTCTTACTTCTCTGCGTTCCTCAGCGTGCCCTGCGTCTCAGCGTTATCTTTTCTTTTTTTCTTGCTTTCCGACGGTAATACCATCTGTCTTTATCCGCTGTGTCTGAACAAAATCACATCCCCTTCTTGCACGATGTACTCTCGCCCCTCCAGCCGCACTTGCGCCTTTTCTTTCGCCGCCGCGATGCTCCCCGCCGCCACTAAGTCATCCCAGCGCACGACTTCCGCGCGAATAAATCCCTTTTCGATGTCGCTGTGAATCTCTCCCGCCGCCCTCACCGCCGTCGAACCTTTGCGAATCGTCCACGCCCGCACTTCAGGCTCTCCTGCCGTAAAATACGGAATCAGTCCCAGCAAATCGTACGTCGCGCGGATCAGACGATTCAGCCCGGGCTCCTTCAATCCGTAAGAAGCCAGCAATTCCGCCGCTTCCTTCTCGTCCATCTCCGCAAGCTCCGCCTCCAGCCGCCCGCACACGGCCACCACCGCCGTCTTCGGCCTTCCTTCGAGCGCGCTCAACTTATGCCGCGCGACTGCCGTCGCTAGCTCCGCCGCCTCGTCGTCGGCCAGATTCAGCACGTACAGCATTGGCCGCTGCGACAAAAACAGAAACCCGCCGATCGACTTTCTCTCCTCCGTTGACAGCTCCAGCTCGCGCAACGGCTTCTCCGCTTCCAGCTGCGCCTTGCACTTCTCCAGCGCCGTCTTCTCTGTCTCCAGAATCGGCTCGCGCTTTTTCTTCAGGTCCTTGTCCACGCGCTCCAGCCGCCGAGTGATCTGATCGTGATCCGCGAGCATCAATTCCAAATCCAGGTTCGTCGCATCCCGCAGTGGATCGATGCTCCCTTCGGAATGCGGCACCGACGGATCGTCGAATACCCGGATCACGTGCGCAATCACGTCCACTTCGCGCAGTTGCGCCAGCGGGTCTCCCATGCGTTGCTTCTGCATCCCGCCCAGGTCGACGTAATTCACCGTCGCATAAGTAATCTTCTTCGGGTTATAGAGCTTGGCCAGCTCCAGTAACCGCGGCTCCGGCACCTTCGCCACGCCCACGTGCGTCGCTGACGCTCCCGCCTTTCCTTCGACATGCGCCTTCGTCAAAATCCGGAACAGCGTCGTCTTCCCGACCTGTGGTAGTCCAATAATTCCCGTTTGCATAAACTCGTAATCCTAGCACACCCGTTCCGCACTCCGGTGCAACGCTGGCTAGGAACAGCGATTCCGCAATCGACCTCCCAGAAGCCGAGGATGTCTTTGATAACTTTTGCGATAGGGGCTTCAGCGAGTGTCGAGAGATTTCGCACGGCCTTTTTCCATCCGGTGAGACTCCTC
>JACXTT010002099.1_pt1 | contig 31933 bp, 31 predicted proteins | sample 9270951 | NCBI WGS metagenome assembly JACXTT01 (sample SAMN15532306, study PRJNA645909) | rock metagenome | isolation source: weathered quartz diorite | place: Puerto Rico | collected 2017-06-21
GCAAGATTCCGGACCCAGCCCTTGTGGCCGGTGAGGGTCTTTTTCTCGACCGCGCTCGGCATCTCGAAGAGCTTGATGGTGGTGTCTCGGCTGCCGGTAATCAAGAATTTCGCATCCGGGGTGAAGGTCATGGCACCGATCCAGTAGTCCATCGGTTTTTGAAATCCGCCGTCATCCTCAACAAAGTAGCCGCGGGTCTCGGTGGAATCCACCTGGTTTTGCCGCCAATGACCATCGTGGAGCACCTTTTCTTCCCCGCTCGGGAGCACTTCCCACACCTTGATCTTTCCGATGTCGGTCCCGCTGGCGAGATGAATACCGTCCGGTGAAAACGCCACGCAGACCGACCAGTGGTGGTCGTATTCGTCCTTCCCGAGCAAGGTCATCAGCTCGGTGCCGGTGGTTATTTCCCAAATCTTGATGTCTTTGTTATGGCTGCCGCGTGCGAGCATGAGGCCGTCCGGCGAGAGCGAGAGGCTGCAGACATTATGATCGTATCGTGTGAACAGGAGTTTCATCGGCTCGCCGGTCTTGCCATTCCATAACCGGATGGTGCGGTCCTCACTCCCGGTAGCGAGGACCTGTCCGTCCGGAGTGAAGACGATCGCGCGAATATCGTGGGTGTGGCCGCGAAGAGAGCGCAGCAACCGACCGGTTTCGATATCCCACATGCGTACGAGGCGTTCGGCGCCGCCGCTGACCAGCATCGATCCATCGGGGGAAAAGGCGACGGCCCAGACCCCATGCGAATGGCCGCGGAACGTTTTCACTTCCCGGCAGTCCGTCATCCAGTATTCTACGAAATCGACGGCAGGTATCGATGCAGTTGCCGTCTCAGAAGACACATTCACAAGCGAAGAGGTCAGCGTAGGTTCCAACATCGGCAATCTTCTTTTCTTGGCCGTCTGGTCCTTGATTGGTCACCAGCCCGGCCAGTATAATTCCCTCGGATATTTGGATCGTAAGAGATGCCTCGCGGCCAAGTCAAGCCGGCAATGGCCTCCTTGCGCCGCTGAGGGTTCTCCCATGGAAATTAGATTCCAACCAGCCTTACTCCAGGAAGTGATCGACTCGTTCGTTGAGAAGACGGAACGGGAAGGCGATCCTACATACTACAAAGAGTTCCATGAGCATGCCGACCCGATTTACGAGAAGTTCATTCTCGAAGACCGGGAATCGGAGTTCAAAAAGTTGTATCAATATCTCTTCGGTATCTGGGGGTTTTCGGATATCGTCCGCGATTCGTTCAACGAGTATCCGCTGTTGAAGCAGAAGGTGGGGATCGTCCTCGTCAAAGGCGTGTTGAAAGAAGATCAGGAAGGTGTCGACATTCTCCGGAAATGGGGGTCGGTCGAAAAAGACCTGGCCAAAGAGTTTGAAGAGAGGGGGATGAAAGGTGTGGGGATTAAGTTGATTCCCCGCCGATTTTACGATCCGGCGCTGACCCGCTATTGCCGCCACGAGTTGATGCACATTTCCGACATGATCGATCCGCTGTTCGGTTACGATCCGGATACCAAGATCGGCCAAAACCCCGGCGAAGAGACGTTGATCTTACAGCGCTATCGGGTGCTTTGGAGTTTGAGCGTAGACAGTCGATTGGTTACAGCGGGTCAGGAACCCATGCTGAGCAAGGAAGCTCGATTCAAGGAATTCCGGTCGTGGTACCGAAAGATTCCACCTCCTCAATTGAAAGCGGTATTCGAGGGGCTCTGGCAAACCTCGTACTTCACGCACTCGGAGTTGATTGAAATGGCCGCCGACACACTCCGTGTGATGGATCGAGCCGTGGATGTAGAAGGCGGTGAGGTTCCGGAAACCGAAAATAAGATCATGCTCATGCCGGGGTTCCCATGCCCGTTGTGCCGGTTCCCCACATATTCCTGGGTCGAAGATATGCAGACGAAATTGGAGCCATACGTGCTCGACTTTATCCGTGAGAATCACCCGGGGTGGGATGTGGAATTCGGAGCCTGTGATCGCTGTGTTGAGGTGTATAAGCTGCGTGCCGACGGCGTCATGTAAAGGGGGAGGGTAAAAAAGACCGCCGGCTGCGTTCTCGGCTCGCAAGGATCTTCACCGTACCCCCGAAGGTACGCCTGCTGTCCTTGTATTACCTGTGACCTTGCCGAACGACCTGTTTGACCCTCCTCCAAGGAATCCACACTCATGGCAACCAATTCTTCATACGGCCGACGAGATTTCTTGAAGGATTCCGTCTTCTCGACCGTCAGAGCCGCGCACGAACTCGTCAAACAGGCCGATGGTCTCCCTGCGGAGCCGCTCCCGCCGCCGGTTCGTGTTGATTGGTTGCGCCCCCCTGGTGCAGTGGCAGAACACCTCTTTTTGGAGCGTTGTACGAAATGCAATGATTGCGTCGTGGCCTGTCCACCCGGAGCGATCGTGGCCCATCCGCAGGACGGCACCCCGGTTGTATTTGCTGATCAATCACCCTGTCTCTTATGTGAGGACCTCCCGTGCATCACGGCCTGTAGAGTAGACGCGCTCGTGCCGGTCGAGGGGATCGGCCAAGTCCACATGGGAATCGCTGTGGTGTCACACCGTCTCTGCACGGCGGGTCAGGGTTGCCATGCCTGTGTGTCAAAATGTCCGACGGGCGCCTTGGCAATGGATTTTGAATCGTTGCATCTCTCCGTGGTGCAGGAGGCCTGTGTCGGGTGCGGAATGTGCGAGATGATCTGCAAGACCGTCAATGACCATGTTGCAATCCGTGTGGTACCGTCACGACATCTGGCAAGGATCGACTCATGATGGCGTTCCTCCGGCGAGACCGCTCAGGAAAAAGTTCCGATTCGCAACGTCGAACCAATTCACCCTTGACTTCGTACGGCCCTTTTCATATACATACATGGCTCTGTTGCGTCACCTTGGTCGGGTGGGCAAACGGGGCGGCTAGGAGACGATCGCTATGACGAGTCAACAGCCGATGCAAGAAGTCTCCGCATCTGTACCCGCGGCCCTATCGCCCTCGTCCACCATTAAGGATTCCCCCGCGGTTGAACGCGCGCTGAACCGCAGTAAAATCTATTTGCTGATCTCCTGGAGTCTTCTGTATCCCGAAGATGAGGAATTTCTCGATTATCTCAGGTGCGGGGAGTTTGTGGACGATGGTCGGACCGCCCTCGATGCGCTAGAGGCTGCCCTCGGTTCCGAAGGTAGCGAGCGTGCCAAGGGAAAGTTGGGGTCGCTCAAGAAGCAGTTGGCCCGCGTGGAGAGCTTAATCGCATCCGAATGTGTCAACTGGCAGCTGAGCGATCTCCAGTCGGAGCATCGCCGAGTGTTCAGCAACGTCATTACCCTCGATTGCCCTCCTTACGAAACCCTCTTCGGAAATGACCACGTGTTCGCGCAATCCCATGTGATGGGCGATATTTCTGGGTTTTACAAGGCCTTCGGAGTCGAGTTGTCCAAGGATATTCATGAGCGGCTGGACCACCTCAGCGTTGAATTCGAGTTCATGCACTTTCTTGCCTACAAAGAGTCGTATTCGCGCTGCCATGACGGCGTCGAGAAGACACAGATTGTGGTGGATGCGCAAAAGAAGTTTGTCAAGAATCATATCGGCCGATGGGTGCCGCTGTTCTGCCGCATGCTGACCAAAAAAGCGGACTCCGGTCTTTTCAAATTGGTGGCCGATATGACCGCCGATTGGATGGATTTTGAGACGGCGTTTTTAGGTGTTGCCCCTCAGCCGTATAACGAAACCGATTATCGGCCGGCGACATTCAGTTCTCCTGAGGGCCAGACCTATGAGTGTGGCGCTCAAGATCAGGGTAACGAATTGAGTATGTTGCTGAATGAAGTCGGAGCGCAATCGTTTATGGAAGTGAAAGAAAAAGACAAGGGTTCCGAAGAAGAGGGACCTTCGGGTACCGCATAAGCGAATCGATAGCAGCGATATCAGTGAACGCATTGTTTACAATAATTGAGAGGAGGGAGTAGCACTATGAGAGTAGCGCAGACGACCAACAAGAAATTGGTGTTTGCCATTCTTCTCTCTGCCCTCACCGTCGGATTTATGCTGACGTTGGGGCGAGTACCATTGGCCGTCAGTCAGCCGGTCACCATACCGGCTAAGGCGGTCAAGGGCCCAATCCCGATGGATGGCGCCAACCCCGTATGGGAGAGTGTTCCGGGCGTCATCGTTCCGTTGAGCGGCCAGCTGATCACGACACCGATGCACCCGAATATCTCGGTGAAGTCGGTGTTCGTCAAAGCCATGACCAACGGCAAGGAGGTTGGGTTGCGTTTGGAGTGGATCGATCAGACGAAGAATGACACGGCGATCGGCCCGCAGGATTTCCGGGACCAAGTCGCGGTGATGTTTCCCGTGAACACAGCCGGTGCCCCACCGTTTCAGTGTATGGGGCAATCCGGTGGGACGACCAACATCTGGCGCTGGAATGCCGAATGGCAGAAGGACATCGGGAAGGACAGTGCAGGAATTTGGGATGTGGACGACCAGTATCCTGGCATTTTCTGGGATTACTACTTTGAAGAGCCGGCTGGTGGCGTCACCTATCCAGACCGCATCGGCCGAAGCCTCGGGCCGTTCAATTCCGGCATCTGGTCTGGAAATATCATGTCTGATCCCACGTTACGCGTGAGCTCGGTCGAAGATCTCAACGCGAACGGCTTCAGCACGTTGACGACGCAAGCTCACCAGGATGTGATCGGGAATGGTGTGTGGGAACCGTCGGGATCCGTGAAGGGTGGAGGCTATACCGGCCCAACATGGCGCGTGGTCGTTAAGCGGACATTGGAAAACGGCGATGCAAACGATGTACAGTTCAAAGCCGGGGCCTCGGTGCCGATTGCTTTTGCAGTGTGGGACGGTGCCAACATCGAACGGAACGGTATGAAATCGCTCTCGACCTGGTTTACGTTGAAGCTGTAGTGAACCTGGGCGACCGTGAATAGCGGCACGCCGACATGTCGCATAGTTGAAAAAATGCCTCGGATCAGGTCCTGAACAATAAAGGAACTGGTCCGAGGTTTTTTTTATTGAGCCTCACGTCCAGACTCATCCGTCGTTCTCGGGGTAGGATTGCATTTCACAAAGCGCGGAGGGTATAAGAGAACGAGCTATCGAAGCTACTGATTTTCAAGCATAAAAGGACCAATATACGCCATGAAAGTCTCGCTGCTTTTCCCTCCGACGTGGCATCCTTCCCAACCGTATCTCAGCTTGCCGTCCCTGACAGGATTCTTGCGCCAGGGTGGGATTTCGGATGTCTCACAGCGTGATCTCGGCATAGAGCTGCTGGACATGGTGTTGACCAGAGATTATGCGGCGGAGGTCTACCAGTCTTTGATTGCAAAGCAGCGTGAGCTGGAAGGGGTTCAGACCGGAGAGACGGGCGCAGGAAGTCGCGAGCATTACGCGAAGGTGACCGACTCGCTTGACCGATTCTCCTATCTCGTTGAGCGGATCGAGCTTGCGAAAGAGACATTGCGCAGCGAAGGGTTTTACGATCCTGATGCCTATCGAGCCAGCCTGTTCTTGATCGATAAGTGGTTGGAGGTTGTCTCCTCTGTGTATTTCCCGACCCGGCTCACGGTTGTGGACAATCAGTTTGGGAACTATTCCATCTATTCTTCGAAAGACCTGATGAGAGTCATTCGTGACGAATCACAAAATCCCTACCTCAGTCTTTTCCGCAGCCGATTCATTCCGTCGATCATCAATAGTCGTCCGGATCTCATTGGAGTCTCGATTACTGCCACCTCCCAGATCATCCCGGGCCTGACGCTCTGTCGGTTGATCAAAGAGGCTGCTCCGGATCTTCACGTGACGATCGGCGGCAGCATCTTCACCCGTCTTGTGGACAACATCCGACGGTGCCCTAGTCTCTTCGAATTGGCCGACGATATCGTCGTGTTCGAGGGGGAAACGGCTTTACTGGAATTAGTGAATCAGCTGGCCGGCAAGAAGGATTACAGCAAAGTTCCCAACCTGATCTATCGGCACAATGGGAAGATCACGGTGAACCAGCCGTTCTATTCTGAGAATGTCAATCAGCTCCCCGCGCCGAATTATGATGGATTCCCGCTGGATCGCTACTTGTCGCCGGAGCCGGTGCTTCCGGTCCAGTTTTCGAGGGGCTGTTATTACAAGGATTGCGCGTTCTGTGCGCTGACCCTCGATCACCAGAACTTCAGGCAGAAGGATCCGGGACGGACGATCGAGGAACTGCAATGGCTCAAGCAACGTTATGGCGCACGGCATTTCTTTTTCACCGATGAATGTTTTGCGCTGGCGCCGACGAAACGCCTCTGTCAACAGATGATTGACAAGCAGCTCGACATCAAATGGACGTGCGAGATGCGGTTTGAAAAAAACCTCTCCCGCGAGCTGTTGGTGTCGATGCGGGATGCCGGATGCCTGAAAATCGTCTTCGGATTGGAATCGTTCAATCAGCGGATCATGGATTTCATGAAGAAGGGGATCAAGCAAGAATGGGTCCGGCGCATCGCCGACGACTGCGTGGATCTCGGGATCGCCGTGCATTGCTATATCATCGTCGGATTCCCCACGGAAAAAGAAGAAGAAGCGCTCGAAACCATGAACTTTGTCGTCGAGAATAAGAAGCTCCATGGATCATACGGGTTTTCTTGTCAGCCCTGTCTGTTTGACTTGGAAAAGGAAGCCCCCATCATGAGCGATCCCGGCGGATATGGCATTCGGCGAATCATGCGACCGTCGGCGGAAGATTTGAGCCTTGGGTTTTTCTATGAAGTGCAAGAGGGCATGACTCCCGACGAAGCGGAGCGGTTGTATCAGTATGTCTATGAACGGATCAGTGAAGTCGTGTGCGAGCTTCCATTCAACTATGCGATGGCGGACGGGTTGCTCTATATCTCACGAGCCAAAGAAGGAGCTGAACAGGCGCCACTGGCTGCACGTTGACCCTATTTTTTGACGGCAGCTATAATGGCGGTTCCTGCGGGCATGGTCATGAAGACGGCAACGTTGAGCGAGCGAATAACGGGACGAGTATCGGATTTTGGTCCGCTGTTCGAGTATACCGTCAAGCTGGTCCTCCTGACCTCCTTTCTGGAGCTGGTGCTGTATCGTCTGGTCTCTCGGCTCGGGATGCATTTGAGCAAGATGGCGGCAGATCACCCGTGGATCACCCCCACATTCACCGCCTTGACTGAGGTGGGGACGTGGCTGCTCAACATCGTGGCGGTGTTGTTATTCTTGGCGCTCGCGTTGACAATGGTCAATCGATGGGGAGTGCCTGACACAGGGAGGCTCGTCAAACTGGGTATCGCGGGTACGGCACTCGTATTGTTCTTGACCGTCCTGTTCCTGGTCGTCCAGCCGGGGATGCTTGGTGCCGTCATCTATAACGGCTTGACGCTCCTGGTGCTTACGTTGTTCGTGTCGGAGTATGTAATGACCCATCGTGAACCGGCACAACGGGTTCTGGCGGCCACGTACTATTTGGGGGTGTCCGGATGGCTGTACTATCAGATCGTTTCGACGGCCTACAGTCTGGCGGGGACCTTGGCGGCGCCTCCCTTCGTCTATGAATCGCATCGGGCAGGTGAGGCGCTGATGGTGCTGGCCAGCTATCTCGTTTTTGTCGCCTTCGGCAGCAGCAGAGGGCTGTCGCTACGAACGAGGAATCGGCGGCAGCGGAACCGGGCCATTTGGTTTTGGTCGGCGACGGGTATCATTTTTTCAGCGCTCATCGTCGCCGACTATCTCCTGGATCTCTACAGTCCGGCGTTCGCGTCGGCCTTCCGGCAGGCATCGCAAGGTATCGGCTGGATCTTTCAATTCGGGATGGGCTATACGTTCTATCTCCCGTTTGCCGTGTACGTCGGAGGACTACTCTGTTGGTCCTATACGGTCATCAAGTTGGTGATGACCGGTCGGCTCGCAGGCTATGGGATCGGCTTGATGTTCATCGCCGGCTATGCCTTGCTGTTCTCGAATCTTACATTGATGGTCGTGCTCGGAGTCATGTTACTTGCCCTTGATCGGGTGAAGGCGTCCGCAACGGAAGCGGTGCCGACTACGGCCGGCCCTGTGGTGCCGGCAACAGACGGACTTATTACAGGGCGAGCCTAGCCCAAAAGCGAGCTTACTTATGGAAACGCCTGCACCAATGTCACCGCAGACAGAAGCGCCTGTCGATCAGCCCATGTCACCGGACGAAGAGATCGCCGGAATCGAAACGTTATTGGCAAGCGAACCTGACGACTTTCAGGCTCGCTGCCGACTCGGCGAATTGTATTTCAGTAAAGGGCGGCTCGATGATGCCTTAGCGGAAGTCAAAAAAGCGATTGAGATGGCCGAATCCCTTCGCGCAGAGATGAATCGTTCGCTGGCGATGTATTATGCGAACCTCGGAACCATCTACGCCACCAAGAATATGACCGATGAAGCCGAGGCGGAGTTTCGGCATGCGCTGGAGGTCTTTCCACATGATGTGCTGGCGCTGTTCAACCTCGGGCGGCTCTACGCGGACAACAAAAAATACATGGAAGCAAAGAACTACTACGAGCGCCTGGTCGAGCTTACTCCCGATGATCCGATCGCCTGGTATAATCTTGCGGGGGTCTATATCGAGCTGGATAATCCCCAAGTGTCCGACTACAACACGATCGACATGGGGATTCAGTGTTATCTTCGCACGTTGGAGCTGGACCCTAAGCATTTGGAGTCGAGCTTCAAGCTGATGGAAATCGCCCTGAATCATAAGAAAACCGATTTGGCGATCCGAGTCATGGAGAGCGCCGTCGAGCACAATCCGGATGAGCCGCTTGCGTATTACAATCTCATCAGCGTTTATGACAAGTGCAAACTGTTTGACCAAGCAGAAGAGACTCGAAAACGGTTGAAAGATCGGTTTGCCAAGAAGGCAAAGGACAATCCACGGTCCTGATTCACATTTAGGGAAGGGGGGCACTATGTTTGGGAGCCTAGGATTCACGGAGCTGATCCTCATCCTCATGATCGTGTTGATTATCTTCGGCGCGGGGAAACTGCCACAATTGGGTGAGGGGCTTGGTAAAGCGATCAAAGGATTCAAGAAGTCCGTTCATGAAGCGGATGCGATCGAGGCCGAAGCTCAGGCGGCGGTACAACAGGCGGCAGCGCCCAACGCGGTGAACGCGGCCCCCACCCAGAACGCCGCATTGAATCAGCCTGCCGGGGCCAGTGTGCAACCGGCGCCACGCGCCTAGCAGGATGTTGAAAGCGCCTTCCAGCTTCGTTCTCGCGTGGCTCAGAGGCTCAACGTACGATACAGAGTACGCCTCGCCTCTTCGCTCGCTGCGGCCTCGCTGGAATGTCCTTTTGAACATCCTGCGCACCATGCTGATTGAGCCCATGACCTTGGAACGGTCGACAATGAGCGAGAGCCAATTGAGTTCTTTAATAGCTTGTTAGCGAGCGTCGTACTATGGATACCGAACTGAGCTTGGCCGTTGGCTACATCGAGACGTTTGCCGGAAACGGTAAGGCCCGGAGCACGGGTGACGGCAAACGTGCGGTGAAAGCCGGAATCCCCCTCCCGCATCACGTCGCACTCGACAAGAATGAGCAGTGGCTGTATTTCGCGGAGTCAGGATCCGATCGCGTCAGGCGCATTCATCTGCAAGAGGGCACGGTCCACAATTTCGCGGGCATCGGGGAAACATGCTACAGCGGCGACGACGGTCTTTGCGGAGAGGCGGGGCTCTACCTGCCGTTGGCTGTCGCGTTTGATTCCCGGAACAATTTGTATATCTGCGATTCTGGAAGCAATCGGATTCGAACGGTCGATCATGAAACGGGTATTATCACGACGGTGGTCGGTACTGGGCGACATGGTTTTAACGGAGATGGTCCTGCGCTGGAAGTCAATCTCACCTGGCCGGCCGCAATCGCGTTCGATAAGGACGACGTGCTGTACATCGCGGATACCCAAGCCCATAAAATTCGTCGCTATGACTCCAAGACGGGGATGGTGACGACGATGGCGGGAATGTGGACCTCGGAGGACGATGCGCGGGAACAGCCGTTGGTGGCCAGGAATTTAGTCGTCTTGTCCGGTGACGCCATCGGCATCGATTTCAGTGATGATCAGGGATGGCTCATGCCGGTCTGCTCCGATGGACTGGACATGTCGATGTACTTGGATGATGGAAAGTCTGCGATGGATGCGCGCCTCTACGACGTCGTCGGCATTGCGGTCGACGGCCAGGGCAATGTGCACGTTGTCGATAAGGGGAGCAATCGCGTCAGAAAGATCGACTCGCGGACGGGAATTATTTCGACGGTCGCAGGGGTCTGCCGGTACGGGTATGATGGTGATAACAAGCCCGCCGTCAGAGCCATGCTGCACGCTCCGGAATCCGTGATCTTCGATCACGAGGACAACCTGTACATCTCCGACACCATGAATCATCGGGTCCGCAAGGTCGATGCGAAGACCGGCATCATGACCACGGTGGCTGGGAACGGGGACAGTGGGTATGAAGACAAGAATATCGGCGGCTGCGGTGCCGCTCGCTTTGTCGCCAAAGAATCAGCCGGAATGTTGAAGCATGGCGACGGCCTGCTTGGGGTCGAGGCTGTGGTGAATTCTCCCGTCGGGTTGGCGCTGGACTCGCAGGGCTACCTGTATATCTGCGAACGCGGAGAGAACAAGGTTCGTCGTCTCAAGATCGTGTAATCAACTCCCATCGCCGTCACATTTGTCTCGCACTGGTTTTGTGGTATTCTGAGTTCGGCTCTCTCTCGGAGTACTGTACCGGTGCGAATGACATACATCGGCGGTTCCCGCTCTCACCTTCTTGGATTTCTGTCCGGCCTTATTGTCATCGCCACTGTCCTCGGCGCTTTTGGGATTCCCCTTGTCAGCTCGGAAGGACTCATTATTCGATCCCATGTGATCCAAGGTGATCTCCCGAATGCCGTCGATGATGCGGCTTGGCAAAAGGTCTCGCCGACCACCATTCCCCTGAGTGGACAAGTCATTACCAGGCCGGTGTGGCCGGAGCCGACTGTCCATGCGTTGACCGTGAGGTCGGTACACAATGGGACCGACATCGCCTTCCTCCTTGAATGGCAAGACAATACGAAGAATGACCGTCTGACCCCGGGGACCTTCAGGGATGGAGTCGCGATCGGGCTTCCCCTTGGTGACGCGCCGGCTTTTTTCTGCATGGGGCAGCTGGATCACTACATCAATATCTGGCACTGGAAGGCGGATTGGCAAAGCGATATCGATCGACGGGCGGCCCGGGCCTCGGAGAAAAAAGAGGGTGGCGTTCGGACATTCGAAGTCATTCCGCGGCGAGTTTCGTCGGTAGAAGATTTGATCGGCGGAGGTTTTAGCACGTTAACAACCAAAGAGAAGCAGGGGCGAGTACAGGGGCAGGCGCTCTGGAAAGACGGTGTCTGGCATGTCGTGATGCGGCGCCCTCTGGTCAGCGAAGAGCAAGAGAATGAAGCGAAGCTCGTTCCGGGACGTGTCCAGACTGTTTCATTCGCCGTATGGAACGGAGAAAACAAGGAACGAAACGGCCAGAAGGCCGTTGCCCCATGGTTTCAGCTCAGCATGGATCCTGTCGCGCAATTGTAGCAAGACGGGGAGCAGGTCTATCTCCGGGCGTCGATTGGACCCGAATGAGTGATTCATCAAGCTGGGCTGTGAGGTGGTGGAGGCAGGAAACATTGTGAGAGTACTGATTCTATGGGAATTTATGCTGGTTGGCGGTCTTCTTGTCGCCGGAATGGAGTGTGCGTGGGCCGCGACGCAGAACGGGGCGATGACGGAGGAGGAAGCCGCCAAGCTTGGAGAAGAGTTTGGGATCATTGTCGGCGCGGTCGATGAGGAGATCCAAAAAGAACTCAAGCTACAGAAACCACAGGGTGTCGCAGTGTTCGAGGTGATTGGAAACTCACGCGCGGACTATGCAGGGATCAAGGTGCGATCCGTCATCAAGGAAATTGATAAGCAAGAGATCCGAACCATGACGGACTTCGGGCGGGCCATCAAAAAAGCCATGAAAGAGTGCAACTTTACCGTCGGAACCTATGAGCCGGCAGATCCGGATGACCCAGTCGGATGGGGTGTTAATTTTCATTTTGTCGGCTGTAAGCGGGATTAGCAGCATGCTGAAAACGTCTGCTGGCAATCGTCTGCGAATCACAGCCGTCTCGATAGGTCTTGCCCTTCTTGTGAGCGGTAGTCTCTATCATGAACCGGCAATTGCGGAAAATGCCACGAGACCAATTCCAGGAGATTGGGTTGCAGAGATCGAAAAAGTATTCATCCGGTCGGAAGACTGCAAGCAATGCCACGATCGTCATTATGAAGAGTGGAAGGGCGCCAGAGAGCAGACGCCGGACTTGAAGACCTTTGGCCGCGTGGATGCCGCTCTTCTACACGGCACGTCACTGGAGTCTCCGGTCTTTCGTACCGTACTGGGTCTTTGGAGGCAGACGAATCCAACGCCCGACGAACAGCAGCGCTGTCTCTCGTGCCATGTGCCGTCCGTGACCATATTCCCCCAACACGCCGAGAAGATTGCGGCGCAAGTCGTTGCTGGCAAGCCAAGAATCGAAGGGATCGGGTGTGCGGCCTGCCATTTGGTGAACGGGCTGGATAAAACCGCGACTTCGCCGCCGACCTTCAAATTGCAGCCGGGCAGTACGCTCTACGGTCCGTATGCCAATCCCGAGGAGAACCTTGTCCATCAGGCCGTGCAGTCGGATCAGTTTCGCGCAGCCAGTTTTTGCGCCTCGTGTCATTTCGATAAAGTGAAAGATGTCACCCAGAGGAATCTACCGGGAGAAATTCTTGAGGGAACGATATGTCAGGATTGCCACATGGAGTCCTCGACCGGGAGCTCCACCTCAAGACGCGGGGCGATGATGAGAGCCATCGGACGCCACTGGTTTCGTGGGGTTGTGGTCGCTGGGACGATGTTGAAGAACCGAAATTTACAGGCAGAGTGGATGCCTCGCATAGATATTGAGGCGACGAAGGCCGGTATGGTGGTGGAAGGAACCGGCATTGTCAAAGTCGGCAGTCTCCCGCACAGTTTTCCTGATGGCGATCCGGTCCTGAAACAGTTCTTTCTGACTATCACGGTGAAAGATGTGAAGGGGAACACGCTCGTGGAAGAGACCAAACAGTTTGGCTTGCCTTATGAAGGGATTCTTCGGGGTCCGATCCCTGATCCCTTCATCAAGGGCGGCCACACAAGGAAAGTTCCCTTTGCGCTCACGCTCCCCGCCGGGACCACCGCCTCGTCAATCGAGGCCATACTGACCTACGCACTGATTCCTAAGCCCGAGCCGTCCTTACAGGAAAAGTATTTGGCTACTCTCCAAGCGGACGCCGAACGGGAGGAGGCGCGGAAGATCATTCAGGAGTATACGCAACGGCGCTTTCTGACATATCGTGTCAAATCACTCTCCTAGCAGAATGTTGAAAAAGTCCTCCAGCGTCGTTCTCGCGTCGCTTAGAGACCCAACGTACCGAAGCGTACGCCTCGCCTCTTTGCTCGCTGCGGCCTCGCTGGACGGCCTTTTTGAACATTCTGCGAACATTCTGATTCGATGCATGGCTGTCGTAACGATCAGTGCCGCTGTGTTATCCGATGGCGCGATCACGTCTGCCCTGGCCCAGACTGCGACCAGTCAGCCGTTGATCGAGAAGACCTTCCCACATTCCAACAAATGCAAACGATGTCACGAGCGGGTCTATGAAGAGTGGGAAACCTCGCCTCTGTCGAAGTCCATCCATTCCCCGGCATTCCGCGCGTCACTCGATGTGTATTTGAACTCAGCCGGTGGAAAGGATAAGACGCTGTGCTTCAAGTGTCATGCGCCGCACATCCGAGAATTTGCGGATCATGTACAACTGTTTGTCGATCAAGCGAAGGCGGGTGATCCGACCTTGGACGGCGTCGCATGCAGCCAGTGTCATCTGATCAAGCATGTGGACCGAGCCAAGCATCCTCCGGAACCGAAGTATGAGATTGGTGGCAAGACACTCTATGGTCCATACCCGGATTTCGTCCAGAATCTCGCGCACCAGTCGATGGAACTGAGTCTGTTTCAGAAATCAGATCTGTGTCTGAACTGCCATCAATCCGTGCCGTCGGCTGTGAATTTGGGGCAGTCCAACGACTTGCTCGGGAATTGGGATCAAAGCCGGGCAATAAAGTCCGGCAAAGAATGTCAGAGTTGCCATATGCCGCAACAAGTAGGGGAGTCAGCCAATGGAGAAAAGAAGCGCAAGATTGCCAATCATAGCTTCCCAGGTCGTGTCGGCAAGCTTCGGCAAGCGGCTGCGAAGTTAGACGTGCAGACAAAGGTCGACGGCGACAAAACGACCGTCATGGTCAAGGTCCAAAGCCTGGTGCCGCACAATCTGCCTGCCACCCATCCTGCCTGGGCTGCGGTGGTCTTGAATCTGGACGTCAAAGGGAAAAACCTCAAAACGGTGTTTACGGATAAGCGTGTCTATGGTCGTACGTATGTGGATGCTCAAGGACTGAAGACAATCTTTGACTTTGAAGCGGCGAAAGTGGCCGAAGACACGGTCTTGAAACCCGAAGAAACCAAAGAGGAACTATTCATGTTTCCGACGCCGAAAGACACGCGGACGTTCGATGTTGAAGTTGGGTTGACGTATGCCCCGCTGGTTGGCCCCACCCCTTTCCTCCAGCGTGTCGAAGCCGAGTCGTCGTATGGATCACAAGATCCGGTGTTTCAACCGATTGAGATTGTGAAACGAACGGAGAACGTTCCCGTTGGCAAGTAATCCATGCAACATGAGAAACGAGAGCGGTATCGGTAGAACGTTTTCTGTTTCCAGTGCAAGACCATCCTTTCTGCTATCTCTTCGGCACCCCATTTAATGACGGCGACGAGACCCATTATAAGGACTAACCTGACTGCCTGAGCGGGGGCTCATCCCTGGATGGTTCCAATCACGATAGCGTTGGCGACGAATCGTCCGTAGGTGGCCTGCTTGCAGCTATCCCAATCCGACTCCACCCAGTAGTTCCGCTTTGAGACTCGCTTGAGAAAGTGCTGTCTGGAAAAGGGGCTGGAGCCGTCCCGGAGTAGCCCGTCAAAAAACTCGTTGTAGCCAACCGGCAGGCTCGCCACGATCTGTCCACCGGGGGCGAGGCATCGGTTTCGTATGTGTTCGATGGCGCGCAGCATCTTGTCCGGCTCACGTGGCTCCTCATCCCATCCGACATGTTCCAGGGTCGAGATGCTCAGGATGAGGTCGTAGCGCTCCGTTGGAGCAAAGTCGACAATGTCCTTGTTGATGACGGCAGACGCGACTTCATACTTATCGACTACGGTGTGGTGAATCGGGAAATAGTGCGAGAGGACGTTGCCGATCTCCAGAATGCGCGCGGTCTGATGACGAAGAAGGACCTCCCGGAAGATTGGGATTTCAACGCCACGCTCATTTTTCCAAGTCTTGTTACAGAAGTGATAGAGGTAGGGGTATGATCGCCCATCGAAGACGAAGGTCTTCGTCCTCGTCCAGCGGGTCAGCGTCATTTTGGCAAAGCGCCAGTAGCGCGCGGACGCGCATTCGTTGCCGGTGGCGGCATTGGTGTAGTCGTAGGTGTAGGGCATGAAGAAAACAATCACTCGAAGAGGATACGGGAACCAGGAGACTTCATCTTGAAAATCTGCAAGGCATTATAAATACCCTTGGCGGGATGGTTCAGAATCAGACGGGAGTTGGTGATGTGGGTGTCGAGGAGCTCATATTGCCCGCCGCTATAGTACAGATCGCAGTCATCAATCTGGCAGTTCTTGTAGACGTGATTATCCAGCGCGAGTTTTGCTTTGGAGAAGGTCTGGCCGTCGATAATAATGTAGCTTGGTTCGAATCCCATAAATGTCCTGCCGGAGAACTATAGCAAAGTAGACAGCAGTCGTAAACCGGCCCCAAGAAGACTGACAGCGCGACATCACGACTGGACGACAGTCTAGTTCGGAACAATCCGAAACACATTCCCTCCCTGGGTCAGAATATAGAGTTCTCCTGAGCCGTCCTGGCCAAAGCTGGTGATCGAAGAAGCAGCGAGCTGCGGCCATTCTGTTCGCTCAACAGCTGAACCATTGTTGAATCGAAAGCTGCGGACAAAGCCGGCACAGAAATCGGCGTAGAAATAGCTGCCCTGGATTGCAGGCGCGGCTCGGCCGCGATAGACGTAGCCGCCGGTGATGGCGCAGGCTCCGTTGTCGTGGGTATAGTCAAGAATCGGCAAGGTGAGCCCACCGTTATTACAGTTGGCGCTCGGATTAAAACAGATGAATCCTTCCATGAGCCGCCATCCGTAATTCAACCCTCGTCCTGCATTGGGCCCTTGTGACACATCGACCTCTTCCCGTGTATCTTGGCCGACGTCTCCGAGATACAGATCGTCTCCGTCAAAGGAAAAGCGCCAAGGATTACGGAGTCCATAGCTCCAGACCAACTGATCACCGCCGCTGAGGACAAAAGGATTGAGTATTCCACTCGTGCACGCTGCTCCGGTGGTCGGATCAATCCTGAGAAGTTTTCCCAGGCGGTTCCCGATATTCTGCGCGTTATTGCTCTGATCCCCCGAACCTCCTCCATCGCCGACTCCGGCATACAGACAACCATCGGGTCCGAATGCCAACATGCCTCCGTTATGGTTGGCAAAGGTCGGATGTGGAATGGAAACTAAGATGACCTGCGAAGCCGGGTTGGCGAGGTTGGCATTCGTTGCTGATACCAGAAACCGAGCGATCGTGATCGCGCCGTTGGCATCCGTATAATGGATGTAGAACCGGCCGTTGGCATTGTAGTGTGGGTCAAAGGCCAGCCCGAGCAATCCTCGTTCACCCCCGCTGGTGATGCCGGTGAGAGAGAGATATGTGGCAAGCACGGTTCCAGTCACCCGATCAAGAACTTTGATCGTGCCGCCCTGTTCCACGACGAACAGGCGATTGGAGTCGCCCGGAGGAGTGGTGGCGAACACCGGGGAGGTGAGATTGCTTGCAACGAGGTGAAGCTTAAGGCCGGTTGACGTTGGGACCGTGTTCTGTGTGTCACCCTCACTGCCGCATGCAGTGAGGAGTCCGACCAACCACCAGCAAAAACTGATGCGAACGATCGTGTGTTGCAAGGTTGAACGTCTATTCTGCTTGAAGGTCAACTCTATCCTATCATTCTGTCTCGCGGCAAATCGCTAGACTAACGGAAGGTGGCGTCTCCACCTCACGGGTCGGCAACGATTAAACACCGACATCGTCTCTATTTCAAACGTCGAGTATTTTGTCTTGATCCGCTCAGCCTAACCCTATAGAATGGCTCAGCTTTTCGGGTGGTTAGCTTCTGATTCGACTCCGCCCGCCTAGGGTTTCCCCACTCGCGCACGTACTTTGGATGGGTTGAAGCCACGGAGAGCCGTGTGACATAAGGAGTGCGTTTAACCAGCAGGAGGATTGCAAGTGAGTGATTCAGCGATTGTGATATTTGCACTCATCGCGGCCGTGGCTGGAATTGCCTATGGGCTGTACCTGGCGATGTGGGTGTTCAAGCTCGACGCCGGCAACGCGAAGATGCAGGAAATTGCAAAGGCCATTCAAGAAGGTGCCAGCGCCTACATGAATCGACAGTACAAAACTGTCGGCTTTGTCGCTGCGGGCCTGTTCGTTATACTGGCAGCTGCCGGAGCCGTGTCGGATAAATTTGGTCTGCTCACTGCGGTCGGTTTCTTGGTCGGCGCGGGAGCCTCGTCGATCGCCGGCTACGTTGGAATGATTATTGCGGTTCGTGCCAACGTGCGGACCGCGCAAGCCGCGCATAACGGCATGAATGCCGCCCTGATCGTGGCCTTTCGTGGTGGGGCTGTGACCGGACTGCTGTTGATCGGACTTGGCCTGCTGGCCATCACGGTCTTTTACACCATTGCACAATCTGTTGCCGGTCAAGAGAAAGCGATTCATGCGTTATTAAGTCTCGGCTTCGGTGGGAGTTTGATCTCGGTCTTTGCACGTGTCGGTGGCGGTATTTACACGAAGGCGGCAGACGTCGGCGCCGACTTGGTCGGTAAAGTCGAGGCGGGTATTCCAGAAGATGATCCACGGAATCCGGCCGTCATCGCTGATAACGTGGGTGACAATGTAGGAGATTGCGCCGGAATGGCGGCAGACCTGTTTGAAACCTATGCCGTGACGACCGTGGCGGCGATGGTGCTAGCCTTCACGATGTTCAAGGGGGTCACCGCGCCGATTCTTTTTCCGCTGGCCTTGGGTGGTGTAACGATTTTTGCAACCATCATCGGCATTCTCTTTGTCAAGGTCAGCCCGGGCGGGGAGATCATGACGGCGCTCTACAAAGGGTTGTTTGTGGCAGGAGGGATTGCCGCTATCGCATTTTTCCCGATTACCTCCAAGATCATGGATGGCGTCGGTGGCGTGAGCGGTATGAGTTACTACTTTGCAGCGTTGATGGGCTTGGGGGTGACGTTGGCACTCGTATTCATCACTGATTACTACACCTCCAAGAGCTTTGAACCGGTGAAGTACATTTCCAAAGCGAGCGAAACTGGGCACGCAACCAACATTATCGCAGGTTTGGCAGTCGGTATGCAGTCGACCGCCGCTCCGGTGGTGGTGATTGCAGCGGCGATTCTCGGCAGTTTTTGGATTTGCGGCGGTGCAGAGTCCGGCGGGTTGTATGGTGTGGCGGTGGCGGCCGTGGCAATGCTCTCGATGGCTGGGATCGTTGTGGCGATCGATGCCTTCGGTCCGATTACCGACAATGCCGGCGGTATTGCCGAAATGTCGCACCTGGGCAAGGAAGTCCGGGATATTACCGACCCGTTGGACGCGGTGGGCAATACGACCAAGGCGGTCACGAAAGGGTATGCCATCGGGTCTGCCGGTTTGGCGGCGGTGGTGCTGTTTGCTGAGTATGCGCGCGAGGTGGCCGCGCACAATCCGGCGCTGGCCGCATTCGATCTTTCCAATCCGAAAGTCTTGGTGGGACTGTTTCTCGGCGGCATGTTGCCGTTCATCTTCGGGGCCATGTGTATGAAGGCCGTCGGTGAAGCGGGAGGGTTGATTGTAGAAGAAGTGCGGCGGCAATTCAGAACGATCAAAGGCATCATGGAGGGGACAGGTAAGCCGGAGTATGGGACCTGTGTGGATATCGTGACTCAGGCGGCCATTCAAAAGATGATGATCCCCGGGTTGATTCCTGTGGTCTCGCCGGTGATCGTCGGTGTGGTGCTTGGGCCACAAGCTCTCGGTGGGGTGTTAGTTGGCAGCATCGTGACGGGTCTGTTCGTTGCGATTTCCATGACAAGCGGCGGTGGCGCGTGGGACAACGCCAAGAAGTTCATTGAGGAGCAGGGCAAGAAGGGCACGGAAACACATAAAGCGGCAGTGACCGGCGATACGGTCGGTGATCCATACAAAGATACAGCAGGTCCGGCCGTCAACCCAATGATCAAAGTGATCAATATCGTGGCCCTACTCATTGTTTCACTCATTGTACGCTAGCCTTTCTCGTAACGGGGGCACCTATGGGATCGAGCGGGACTCTCCTCCCCGCCGATAACCCCGAGAACCGGTTGGTTCGTTTCCTCTCCAAGGCGCGTCACGGTTTCTACCGCAACTTGACGGTTTTGCGAACCCTGGAGTAAGGTAAGTAAAACTGTCCCAGGCATTGGGAGGTGCTCGGATGGAAAAGCAAGAGCGAAAGCAAGAAGCCAAACGAGAGCCGCAAGGGAAGGAAGACGTAAGGGCCAATCCCAAGGTCGTCGAAGCCGGCAAGAAGATGAAAGAGGACATCGATAAACTGGTCGACGAAATCGATGATGTCCTTGAGAAGAACGCTGAAGAGTTTGTGAAGAATTACGTTCAGAAAGGAGGAGAATAGCGCAAGTTCGACATTTCCTCTCCTGTTCGGCTCTGTCTACGCATCCTGACCACCTCTCGGTTTGACAAAGCACAAGCGACTTATTACAGTCTCTCTCGTTTCCCCATGATTCATGGTCTGAATGTTGGAACGGCCCAGGCCCTTAAGGAGGCGAGGATGCAGTCTAAGCTCTGGGTCGTTCGCCGAGTAGACCCCGTCCAGCGCGGTCTCTTATCCCGGGCCTTGTCAATCTCCTCGGCTACTGCATCATTGCTGCTCAATCGGGGTGTCACCAGTATAGATCAGGCGACAGCCTGGATGTCCCCGATCAAAACCCATGATCCCTTCTTGATTCCTGATATGGAACAGGCTGTTGACCGTCTGCATGAAGCGATGCGACGGCAGGAGCGGGTGTGCTTTTATGGCGATTATGATGTAGACGGCATGTCGGCCACCAGCATTTACCTCTCATTCTTCGGCGGGCTTGGCGGTGAAGCGCGGGCCTATGTCCCTCATCGCCTACGAGAGGGCTATGGTCTCAACGAGAAGGCCATCCGGACATTGGCCAAGGAAGGGATCTCTTTGCTGGTCACGTCCGACTGCGGTACGACGTCGCACCGTGAAATTGCCCTCGCAAACGAACTCGGGATCGATGTGATCGTGACCGACCACCATCAAAGCGATATGGATATGCCACCCGCTTTAGCGGTGATGAATCCGCATCGGCCGGAAGCCCAATATCCCTTCCGGGGGCTCTGCTCCGGTGGGCTGGCCTATAAGGTCGCGCAGGCCTATGAGATGAAGTACGGCTCTGGTTCCGCGTCTCTGGAGTCGTTATTGGATTTGGTCGCGCTGGCGACGATTGCCGATGTCGTTCCGCTCCAGGATGAAAACCGACTGTTCGTTCGAGAAGGCCTCGCCCATATCTCGCGAGGTGCGCGCTGTGGCATACGGGCCTTGAAACAGGTGGCGGGCATTAGCCGTGAATGTACGGCGGAAACTATCGCCTTCAAACTCGGGCCTCGACTCAACGCATCCGGACGCTTAGATGAGGCGATCAAAGGCGTCAGGTTGCTCACCACGGAGTCGGAGCGGGAAGCCAAGGAGTTAGCTGAAGACCTTGAGCATTTGAATCGAGCGCGCCGAGAACTTGAGGCCGATGTTCTTCGGGAAGCATTAAGACAAGTAGAATCGCGGGAGTTGCCGGCCGGTATTGTGTTGTCTGCACGAGGGTGGCATCTGGGGGTCGTCGGTATCGTGGCTGCCCGCATCATGGAGCGCTTTCATCGCCCTACGGTCGTCATTGCCGTGAATGAACATGGTGTCGGGAAAGGATCGGCTCGGACCGTGTCCGGATTCGACTTGTATCAAGCCTTAACAGGGTGTCGGGACCTGCTTATGGCATTCGGGGGTCATCCCAGTGCGGCAGGTGTCACAATTGAGGAGACACGATTGCCGGAGTTTTCGGAGCGGTTTTCCGCGATCGCGGAAGCATGGATCCGGGAGACCCAAAGCGTTCCTACCTTGCATGTGGATTCCGAGGTGCGCTTGCACGAGATCACGCTCCAGCTGATCCGGGAGATCGGGACATTGCATCCATTCGGTGCCGGGAATCCTGAGCCAACCTTTGCGGTCAGGCGTCTGGATGTGCTCAAGGCTCGCGTTGTCGGAGAAAAGCATTTGAAGCTGACGGTCCGGCAGGACGGGTCTTTGCCGTTTGATAGTATAGGATTTGGGATGAAATCGCTGGAGGATCGAGGACTGTCGTTAAAGACGCCCGTCGATGTCGCCTTTACACCCGAACTCAACCATTGGAATGGCTATGATCGAATTCAATTGCGCATCCGAGACATCAGGGCAGCGGGGTGTGAGTAACGGACGATGTACGAAACTGTTACCGAAATCGACCAATTGCTGGATCGTCTTCAGAGCTATCAGCCAGATGCCGATCTCGCGCTGGTGCGGAAGGCCTATGAGTTTTCTGCAAAGGCCCATGAAGGACAAACACGCCGTTCCGGAGAGCCTTATGTGAAACATCCCGTGGCGGTAGCCGGTGTGTTGACAGCCCTCAAAACCGACGCCACGGCGGTCGTGGCCGGACTCCTCCACGATACGCTAGAAGATACGGTGGCGACGGCCGACGAACTTCAACAGGAATTCGGCAAGGAGGTCGTCCAGCTTGTCGATGGGGTCACAAAGATCGGGAAGATTACCTTTAAGAGCTCCGAAGAGAAACAAGCCGAAAATTTCCGCAAAATGGTGCTCTCGATGGCGGATGACATCCGCGTCGTGATCATCAAGCTGGCCGATCGACTCCACAATATGCGGACGCTCGAACATCTCAAGGAAAGTAAACGCCAGGAGATCGCGCAGGAGACGCTGGAGATCTATGCGCCACTGGCGAACCGCATCGGAATTGGGTGGGTGAAGAACGAGCTCGAGGATCTCTGCCTCAAACATCTCAAACCGGATGTCTACGAAACCTTGCGCGTCAGTGTGGCGAAGCGAGACGAGGATCGCCAGCAATACATCCAAGAAGTCCGAGCCCTGGTTGAGAAGGCTCTGACGGAAAATGGGCTGGTCGGAGCGGTGTACGGCAGGCCCAAGCATCTCTTCGGTATCTATCAAAAAATGAAAAAGCAATCGATCTCGTTCGAAGAGGTGTACGACCTCACTGCGCTACGGATCATTACCGATACCAAGATGAACTGCTATGCCGTGCTCGGGGTGATCCATTCGCTGTGGCGCCCGCTGCCCGGACGTTTCAAAGATTACATCGCGATTCCCAAATCCAACCTCTATCAGTCGCTCCATACGACCGTGGTCGGGCCGAAAGGCGAGCACGTGGAGTTTCAGATTCGCACTGAGGAGATGCACCGCGTGGCCGAGTACGGGATCGCGGCCCATTGGAAATACAAGGAACAGGGACGGGTGCAGGATAAAGACAGTAAAGCATTTGGATGGCTCAGGCAATTCATCGAGTGGCAAAAAGATTTGCCCGATAACCGTCAATTCATGGATTCGGTGAAACTCGAATTGTTCCATGACGTCGTGTACGTCTTTACGCCCAAGGGAATGGTGAAAGAGCTACCCAAGGGGGCGACCCCGGTGGATTTTGCATATGCCATTCATACGGAAGTGGGTGATCACTGTGTCGGTGCAAAGGTCAACGGCAAGATCGTTCCGCTCAAGCATGAGTTGACGAGCGGTGACACCATCGAGATCCTGACGTCGTCCAATCAGACTCCGCACAAGGACTGGCTCAAGTTCGTGCGAACGTCACGGGCAAAAACAAAAATCAAACATTGGATCAAAGCGGAGGAACAGAAGCGAAGCCTGGAAATCGGTCGGCGCTTGCTTGAAGCGGAGATCCGTCGTCATGGGTTGGCCCCGGCACAGGTCTTGAGGTCCGATTCGCTTCTTGAGGTGGCCAAACACGAAGGCTATGAAACCGTTGACGAGTTGGCTGTAGCCGTTGGCTTCGGCAATGTCGCGACGGCTCAAATCGTCGGAAGGTTGATTGCGCCGGCATCCGGTGGCACTCCTGTCCAGCCGGAACCTGTGAGCCTCCCCAAAGTCCCGAGCCGCGGAAGAGAAGAACGGGGAGTCCAAGTGAAGGGCGGTCGGGATCTTTTGATGCAACTGTCTCGCTGCTGTAATCCTGTTCCCGGCGATAAAATCCTGGGGTACATCACCCGTGGAAGAGGCCTCACGATCCATTCTGTCGATTGCCCGAACCTGGAAGCGTTGGATTATGATCGAGAACGGTTGGTTGAAGTGGAATGGGATACGGCCACGCCCAGCCAACATGCGGTAAAAATCGCCGTCATTGCAGAAGATAAAACGGGAGTTCTGGCAAACGTCTCCTCCGCCATCGCCGAGTGTCAAGCGAACATCAGCCGTGCCGAGATCATCACCAGGGAAGACCGCAAAGCCGAGCTGGATTTCGTCGTCGAGGTTGCCGATACGGAGCATTTGAATCGGGTACTGAAAGCCATCGAACGGGTAGAAGGCGTCATTACGGCGCGGCGTCTGAGGTCCTGGCGGCAAAAGTCATGAACGAGCGGATCACAGGAACGGACTTAAGGCTGGCCGAACAGTAATTTTGTTCCCTTTTCGATCTTATACCCATCAACTGTACCGCCTGCGATTTCGAGAACATACACTGCGTCATCGCTATTCGGACGATACTGAGGACATGAATCGTCGGTCTTGGTGCAAATGGGCACGTTCCGTTCGATATGCGTGACTCGCTTTTTATCGTCCACCCAAATCAGGTCGAGCGCGATCTTGGTGTTCTTCATCCAAAATGTCCACGCCTGAGGTTCGCTAAAAAAGAACAACATCCCGTGATCTTTCTTGAGATGATCTCTGTACATGAGGCCCTGAGCACGCTTGCGCGGTGTGTCGGCGATTTCTGCTTGAATGGTGACGCCTGAAGGCGTCTGAATCGAGACGAGCCCGGAATCGGCCGCGAGGCCGACTGACATAATGCCGAAGAGTGATCCGGTGAACACCAAGGCGCAAAGAGCGAGTAACGTAGAAGCCCTGCCACACATGAGCGCATCGTAATGATCGCCTCCTCTGCAGTCAAGGAGGTCATCCTTGGGAAATGGCGGCTGGACCGTCTCCGGTTCCGCGAATATTGCAATCATGTCGGAAGTTGTGCCATCCTCCAACCGGATTTGACAGAGAGGACAATATGCAGGAAAAGCGGAGGGTGCTCTATAAAAAGGGAGTGTTCGTGTGTCCAGGATGTCGACAGTCTTACGTCCAAGAGAAATGGATTGAGGAATGGCGGATTCGTTGTCATCGCTGTACCTACCGTGGAACGCTGACGGAAGTGTCGGTTGAAGAGCATATGGAGGAAGAAACGTTTCGGCACTAGGGCCTCTCGTTCCTCCTTCATCTAGGTCGTAACGTTGTGTCATCACACCTTGCACGGACCTGCATCCTAAGCGAGTGGTGGCGTCTTCTGGCCACCGCGCTGACGTTGGTCTCTGTTTGCACCGGCTGCGCGGCGTCGTCCTTGGCGGATGACGCCACACCATCGATCAAAATCCTCGTGACCTACCATTCTCTCTCGGGAAACACCGTACGTATGGCGGACGGAGTGGTTGCCGGTGCACGGTCCATCCCTGGTACCGAAGTTCTGCTCAAACGTGTCGGACAAGTGACTGCAGAAGAACTGTTTTCCGCCGATGCAGTGGTGGTCGGCTCACCTGTCTATTGGTCCAACATGTCAGGGGAGGTGAAAACCTTCTTCGACAACTGGCAATTCAAGTTCGGCGTCTTTCCGGAATTCAAGATGAAGAACAAGGTTGGGGCTGCTTTCGCTACAGGAGGGCAAGTTTCAAGCGGAAAGGAAGTCACGATGTTGACCATTCTTGCCGCGATGCTTGGGAATCAAATGATTGTGGTGAGCGGCGGTGGTGCGTTCGGGGCGTCGGCAACAACCGAGGGTGACAGTCCAGGGATCGATGATAAAGAGCTTGCGGATGCCAGAGCGTTAGGTCGACGCGTGGCAGAGGTCACGAAGCTCTTTAGGGTCGGTTCGCCGCGTTGACTTGTTGGTGAAAGACGCGAGGAAGGGATACGACATCTTTTCGCATCAACTGGTTATTGCTGGGGAAGACTATGTGATCGGTCCACCGTGCTGGCCGATGCCCCCTGGACCGCGATCTCTACGAATTCATGGATGTTCTTTGCGCAGCGGCCGCAGCTGCCGCTCTGCTTGAGGCCAAACTTGGATTTGAGCTGACAGGGCATCACAAACCCCGCTCGCCCTGCCTCACGAACATCTGCCTCTGTAATTCCTCTACACAAACAAAGGTACATCGATCCTCCACGCGGACGATTATGAGAAGCATTCTCAGTATTTCACGACTTCGTGATTTTGTCAAGTCCTCCAGGGCGGTAACCGGAGTCCTCAATTTACTTGGAAAGTTCTGCAGATAGGGGTTTAGGAGAGGGTCTGCTCCAGCTGAACGACCATATCCCTGACGGTATCGAATCCCGACTGCCAGAAAGCCTCCGACTCCATATCAACACCCACTTTGCTCAGGATGTCTCGGGGCGATTGAGATCCGCCGGTTGCAAGCAGATCGAGATACTTCGGAACAAATGACTCTCCTTGCTCTTTATACATACGGTAGAGCGCCAACACGAGCAGATTTCCGAAGCTATACGCATAGCAGTAGAACGGGCTGGAAAAAATATGGGGAATCGTGATCCACTCCCATTGAAACTCGTCCGACACCTTTACGCTCTTGCCGAATTGCTGGCGCAGTTCCGCTAAATAGGCGTGCGCCAGTTGATCTCCTGTCGCACCTTCCGCCACCATTTGGTGGGCCATCTTTTCAAAGCGAACGAAATAGGCCTGGCGTAGGACGGTGGCATAGATATCATCCAATTGATTGAGGAGGAGGCCCTGTCGTACGGCCTTGTTTCTCTCCTGAGAGATCAGAGCATCCGAGAGAATGCGTTCGCCGAAAACCGAAGCGGTTTCTGCCAATGGGAGTGTTGAATGGAAGGTGAAGACTGAGTGGTCTTTTGCCATCATCCCATGGACGGCATGCCCAAGTTCGTGAGCCATGGTAGCGATGTCTCGGGCCTCCCCCGTGAAGTTCAACATGACATAAGGGGTCAGGCCCGGGGCCACGCTATAGCAGTACGCGCCGCCGAGCTTACCGGGACGTGTTGGTCCATCGATGTGCCGAGCGCGGAAGACTTCTTGAGCCAGATCAGCCAGGCGGGGAGAAAATCCGCGATACGCTTCAAGAACCATTGCAACGGCATCGGCGTACCGATACTTCTTTGTCTTCACCTGATGAGGCGCATAGATGTGATATCGGCTCATCGGCGTGAGCTTACAGATCTTGGCTTTCAACCTGAAGTATGTTTGGAAGATGTCGGCATTTGTCGCGCATGTTTCCAACAGGACCTCAACCGCTTGATCGGGCACATCATTGCCGAGATTGCGAGTTGCAATAGGAGAGAGAAAACGCCGAAGTCCGACGTTCTCGGATTTCCAATCGTTGACGAGCGCCCGATACATCTCCCCAAGCAGATCGCGTTGTGCTGAAAATGCCCGGTAGAGTTCCTTATAAGCCGTCTGCCGGACCCCAGCCTTGGGGCTCCGGACGTAGCTCATGAGTTCTTCGCGGTTCATGGAGCGCGTCCTCCCGCCGATCTTCATCGTGAAGGTCAGCCCATTGGTCACCATGTCATAGAGCGTGTTGACGGCGCTGCGCCCGGTGACATTTTTTACATTGATGATTTTCTCTTCGGGTTCGGAAAGTGTATGGGGTTTATAGCGTCTGATCGTCTGTAAGTAATATCTCAGGTCACCGGCCTCGGCCATCAGTCGCTCGGCATTGACATCATCAACCTCCTGCCACCAGAGATCGACGAAGAGCAAGCGATTGTTCAATGCGGTGAGTCGCTCCTCCACCTGTGTCTTGAACGAGCGCGATGTTGCCTCTCTGGTGTTTTCTGAGAACCACAGGTAAGCGAACGCACCAAGTCGGGCCGAACCCTCCGCGATCGACTCGGTGAGTTTCAGAATCGATCGGAAATCATGGCTGGCCATTGTCGCTTGCAGCCGAGGGCGAGCCGACTCGACCTGCGTGACTTGTGCATCAAGATCCGCTAATTGCCGTTCCAAGTCCTTCAGGGGGTCTTTGACAAGGTGAGTGAGGTCCCACCGGTCCGATACTGTGGCACCAGAAGTGTTACCTAGAACGGGACGTCGAGTGGCCATTGCCAATCTCCTTTACATAAAGCTCATGCCGCGGGCGGGCGTCATCTTATCACCAAGCTGTGCCGTGATTGAAGAACATCATCCAGCTTGAACAGAAACGCAGTGCCGTTGACAGCCAATCATCGGGATGCAAAAATCTCTTGAGCCGATGCAATGAACGATCAGGAACTCCATCGTATCGTCCAGTATGTGACCGCCAGCACATCCTATGCACGGGAGACCGTGGCGGACATCCTGCACACCGGTCTAGGCGAACTGTCTTCGCTGGCGATACATTCCACCAGACCATTCGAGCGGGATGCGCTGCTCGAATATGTGTCGCAGTGGACGATCAAGCGAACGGGACAACCGGAGCCCTTGGTTCGTGAAGTATTGGGCTGTGCTGGACGATGGCTGGATGAAGCATACGCGGAGATCGCCGCGCGGCAGCCGGAAATCTTGGGTGCACCTCCGGAGGACGACGAAGGTAGCGAGCCAGTCTCATGACGGTCGGTGGTGAGGCGGCGCCTCACAGCCAGTGGAGGGAGCGATGACACACTGGCGGTCTCGACGCACCATCAAACTGCATTCACGCTTGCAGGGGTTTCATGATGTGCCTGCTGCAACGTCCACGCGTCATTCACAAGAGGGGCTTCCCCGCCATCTCAATGAGCATTGGAATCTGCTGCATCGACACTGTGCCGATCACTCGAGCCATCTTCGACTCGGGCGACTTCTTCATCGTCTCACCCATCACGATTCCGGTGTGCAAGAATCCGCCTTGGCGGAACTCGAGTTGGCCACGCGGCTGATCCGTGCCGGACTCCGAGTCACATTTCTGCCTGAATCTCAAGCCCGAACGGCCGACCTTGAATGTCGCCATGGATCAAAACGGTTTTTTGTGGAGGTGACGGCGATGGTCGGTTCAGCCGAACGACGACGGCTACCTCTTCGTGTGATCATCGGTGATGAGGAGCAGGGAGCGGAAACGGATCGTGGCGTGCTATTGATCCACCGAATCTTGGCCCGCATCAGGCAAAAAGCCAAGCAACTTGCCGACTATTGCGAGCCGGTTATCCTGAGTCTATCGATTCCGAGGGCGGATCTCCGGGGTGCGCAACAAGCGCGGCGGGAGCAGATTCGAATGGACTTGAAGGCTCTGGCCGGCTCCGTAACAGTGGATCTCATGAAACTTCGACATCTCAGCGCGGTCCTGATCTCGCTCTGGGATGTGGAGCCGCTTCCCTCGCGCGCGGCATTAAGGCTTGCGAATGTCGAGGTGATTGAACGGACCCAGCATCAGCGGACGCAGCCCCGCGTTCGTATGCTGATTCAGAATCCCAGGGCCTCAGCTCCTCTCACCGCATCCCATGATGCTTCGGTCAGGCAAACGCTGTAGCTTCCTCATCAAGCGGTGTTATCTCGGCCCTTCCCGCGCATTGTAAATACGGCCTCCGGCTTGGTGGTAGCGCTGGAAGACAGCGATGGCGTCTTTGCGACAGACGTCTCGCGTCACGGAGACCCCTCGCTGTTCGAGCGCCGCCACCCAGTTCTTGGGTTTCGGCCCTTCGTCGAACCCGATTGCCGCGGCATCGTGACCCCTGGCGCCACAGACGATCTTGCGAACACCGGACCAAAGGATCGCGCCATAACACATGGTGCATGGCTCACAACTGGTGATCAACTCGAGTGTTGGCAGGCCGGTTGCGCCGAGATCAAAATGTCCCAGGGTGTGGTGCGCATTGGCCAGCGCAACGGTTTCGGCATGGGCAAGTGAGCAGTTTGACGATTCGACGAGATTGACGCCCACGGCGACGAGCCGCCCGGTCCGAGGTTCGAACACGGCCGCGCCAAACGGTCCACCGGTCTGGGACGTCACATTGGTCATTGCAAGCTGGATGACAAATCGCATGCGATCGGAAACCCCGGCGATGGGCTGTTGCCGGCGCACAAAACGGGTGACCCAGGAAGGAAGGCGGAAGGGAGAAGGGGAAGAAGATCCGGATTTCACGACGGGAGAGAAAGCGTCAACGTATCGAGATGCTTCGTTACCATGGCATCGCCGTTCTTTGTCGATACGGCAATGCCGGTTGCGCAGACGGTTCGGCATTCATCCAGACGTCCGAGTTTCTGGAGCGATTGGGCGAGCGCGAGATAAGCGGCCGAATAGGTCGGCTTCACCGTGACGCACTGACGCAAGGAGTTGGCCGCTTCTTCGAAATTCCCGTCATCCATATAGGCTTTCCCCAAGCCGAACCAGGCCACATCATCATTGGGGTCCATGGCCAGAAGTTTCTTGAGAGGTTCAATGTGGGGATTGGGCATCGCTTCTTCTCCTCGCAACCGTTAACTGACGGTATCATGTGCTCAGTGCATTGTCTATGACGTTTTCAGCATGATAATCTGAGTAGGTTCCTGATCTCGTTCATGGTTATCTGATGGGAAAAACCGGCCTCGTCTATCACCTAGCCTATCTTGAGCATGACATGGGGTTCGGACATCCGGAGTCTCCCAATCGACTGCGTGCCATCATGCAGCAGTTGGAGCAGAGCGGAATGGCAGCTCACTTGGTTCGGATCGAGCCGCGGAGAGCGGAAGATGAATGGATTACAAGGGTTCATAGCTCCGGCTATGTTGCGGCGCTCAATCGAGCCGCTCCTGCCACCGGGCGCGTAGCTCTGGACCCCGATACGTCGATGTCTCCCGGCTCATTGCACGCGGCTTATCTAGCGGCGGGAGGAGCGTTGGCAGGGGTCGATGCAATCATGACGCATCAAGTTGATCACGTGTTCTGCGCTGTCCGGCCTCCTGGCCACCATGCTGAAACCGGGCGAGCGATGGGGTTCTGCCTCTTCAACAACGTGGCGATCGCAGCGCGGTATGTTCAAGAGAAATACGGGCTGAGCCGGGTGCTGATCGTCGATTGGGATGTCCACCATGGGAATGGAACGCAGCATAGCTTTGAACAGGACCCTTCCATTTTATTCTTCAGCACGCACCAGTATCCCCATTATCCCGGCACGGGGCGAGCGACCGAGCGAGGCACGGGAGCGGGAGAGGGGTTCACGATCAATGTGCCCATGGAATCGGGTGAGGGAGACGATGAGTATCGCGCGGTCTTTCAGAAGTCACTCGTGCCTGCAGCCGACACGTTCAAGCCGGAGTTTGTCATCATCTCAGCGGGATTCGACGGGCACAAAGATGACCCGTTGGCCGGCATGGGATTGACGGAGACGGGGTATGCGGAGTTGACGGACATTGTGATGGGAATCGCCAAGCGTCATGCGAAGGGTCGCATTCTCTCTTCGCTCGAAGGCGGGTATAATCTGACAGCGTTGGCTGCGTCGGTCCATGCACACATCGAGGCACTTTCGAACGCCTGACACGCGGATCGAAGATCATTGCGAGTGCATAACATGATGGAACATCCATTGTTAATCGATACTGAGTCGCTTCAGCAGCAGCTTGGCCGCACAGGTTTGGTCATCATCGACGTCCGTGGCAAGTCGGCATACGAATTTGGCGGCCATATCCCCGGCGCTGTGCATTCGACGTGGCATGAGTACAGCGATCCCCATGCTGTGCCGAAGGGGCTGCTGAATCCCGATCTTGGCCAGATTGAGTTGATCCTCCGTCGGCTGGGAATCGATCACGAGAGCGATGTAGTGATCTACTCCAATCCGTTCGACAACTGGGGTGACGAGGGGCGCATGTTTTGGATGCTGGAATATCTGGGACACCCACGTCTACGCATTTTGGACGGGGGGTGGGTGAAGTGGACCGCCGAGAAGCGGCCGTTCGAACACGGACGCGTGTCTCCAGCACTTGGGAACTTCAAGGCTCAACCGGTGGCGTCCTTGATCATGGTGAAGGATGACCTCAAGGCGGTCGTCAGGGGCTCGCATCCTGAGACGGCGATTCTGGATGCTCGCAGTCTTGAAGAATATCTCGGGAAAGAAATATCGGGTATTTCACGGTCCGGACACATTCCGTCGGCCATTCATGTCGCCTGGAATGGATTCTTGAACAAGGACGCGACCGTCAAGGATCCGGCCGTCATCAGAGAAATGTTGGAAGCGAAGGGGATTCACGGCGGACAAGATGTGATCTGTTACTGTACCGGAGGCGTTCGAGCGGGCTGGCTCTATTTCATACTGAAACTGGTCGGGTATCCGAAACTCAGCAATTATCCCGGATCCTGGTGGGAGTGGAGTCGAGACTACGCGTGCCCGGTCGAAAAAGATCTTCACGCGCTCCAGAACATCCTCGGCTTCGATCCGGCGGCCAA
>JACXTT010002100.1_pt1 | contig 31931 bp, 31 predicted proteins | sample 9270951 | NCBI WGS metagenome assembly JACXTT01 (sample SAMN15532306, study PRJNA645909) | rock metagenome | isolation source: weathered quartz diorite | place: Puerto Rico | collected 2017-06-21
CGCAAATGTGGCACCGTGCGTGGAACCCCCCGGCTCGTGGGGAGCGGGCGCAAAGTGGTAGCCGGGCGGCTGGAGGTGATTGGTGAGCCAAAGATTGGCGACGCCCGGCGCGATGACGGCATAGCGATCGCGATAGTGGACTTCGAGGATGCGCTTCATGTGCGTCAGCGCGATCATCACGCCGCCGCCCACCGGCAGGCAGCCTCCCGCGAGGCTCGTTCCCGCCCCCCGCGGCACGAACGGCACGCCCAGCTCACGGCACGCTTTTACGACGGCGACGATCTCGGCGGTCGATTGCGGAAAGACGACGACGTCCGGCTTGTTCTTCTCGATGGTGAAGCCGTCGCACTCATAGACCAGCAGGTCACTCGCCGACGACAGCACATTGGCCGCGCCGACGATGCCGCGCATGCGCTCGGTCAGTGGTGTCGCGATGCCGGTGGTCATGAGGGATCCAACGTCGTGGCGGGGAGGGAGTACGACGTTAGTTTACGAAGTGCGTGCGCCATTGACTCTTCGTTTAGCGATCGCTCGACACTCTACGGGCGCTAAACGAAGAGGCCTATCAGTTCGTGGCGGCAAGATTCCGATCTTGCCGTATCTGACGGGAATCATCGGCAAGATCGGAATCTTGCCGCCACGAAACGGGCAAACTGACCAACGACCGCCTATCACATCTGCGACAGCATCGACAGGGCCAACCGGCCGAGGCTTTCCTCGCTGACGGCGACCGGGTCGCCGCACTCGGGGCAAGCGATGTGCCCTTCTTGCGTCAAGGTCGTGAAGATCATGTCCTCGAATGTCTCGCCGTCCCCAAGCGCGTACCAAGGGCCATCCTCGAACATGCGATCGGTCACTTCGTTCGCTGATGCTTCCGGCGGCGCGACAAAACGGCATGCACAGCAGTCGCAGAACAATTCGATTTGCATTCCTGCCTCCATAGTTCGGCTTGAGAACGAGGGAACAGGGTTTTACAAGAGCAATCCCGATGCCAGGCGCGCCGAGTTGGCCTTGACTTTTCCTCATTGAGGCGCAAGTCGATACCTGATCGGCAGATGAGTATTGAATAGGTGACTGGCGAAGGGAGGTGAACTTTGCGGCGTGGGCTGAGTCTCCCGAAGGAGTTCTTACAAGCGATGGGGGCTATGGCGGCAGAAATTACAATGCCGCTTGCGGCTTGGCGTTCGCAGGGCGCCACGCGAGCGCCAAACCGCAGGCGAGATCAACACACTACTCTTTGGACTCGGTGCCGAGTTGCGTGTTCATGGCGATATTGTAGCTGGCCATGGCGGCATGGATGGCGCGGTAGGCGGCCTCGTCGTCGGCGGTGGCGGGGCCGAAGCGCAGCCCTTCCTTGACCATGTAGTCGGCGATTTCCTGGATCGAGCGGCCGCCTTTGCCTTCATCGAGGTAACGCTGGAACTTAGCCTGCGTGGTCGCCTCGCCGGTTTCGATGGCACGGGTGGATTCAAACAACTCTTGCAGGAACCGTTTAGCATCGATGTATTGCGTGGTCGGGATGTCGTTAACCTTCTTCACGAGTTCTTCGCGCATGCGGTCGATCTCGTTGCGCACATCCTTGAGAACGTTGGCGTCCACCCGGTCGTTGTTCGCTTCCTTCACCAGGTGCTGAAGCTGCTTCTCCAGGTCCTGGCGCTGCTTGGCCGTCAGGCGATCTTGCACCGCGCCGGGAATGGTAAGCTTGCCGCCGTCGCGCAGCAGACCCATGCCGTAGATATTCTTCGTCACGTTGACATGCGCCAAAGCGCCTTCGCTGAGCGTGAGCGGCTCCAGGGCGATCTTCTTGCCGGGGAATTTGCGGAGGTCTTCCAGAAGCAAGTTCAGGGCCTTGCCGCTGGAAACTTCGCCCGGCGTCGAGTTCTGCTGAATGCGCCGCAACGTGATCTTGGCGATGCGTTCTTGTTCCTGAGTGTAGGTGGGGGTGTTGGCCTTGACGAACATCTCGTATTCGAACTGCTTCTTCCTGGTGTCAATTTTCGCCTGGTTGGCGAGTTCGCGCGTGATGCGCGCCTGCTCGAGCGAGTTCACCGATTGGCCGTAGGCGCGCATGATATCTGCCTGCCCGGTGAGTACGGAGCCGGCGCCGTACGCGCTGTTCGGATTGTATGGGTTGTACGGATTGTACGGATTCGTCAGTGACGGATCGATCGGCGAGTACGGATTGGTGACGCCGTATCCGGGGGCCGTCGGCGAATACGGATTCGCAAAGCCTCCTGCGGTGTAAGGAACGGCAGGCTGCGTGTAAGCAGGCGGATAATACGTCGGGTAGTTCGGCGTGTAGTTCGGCGTGTAATAGTTGGCGACCGTGCTCGCATAGATCGGGATACCGTAGTTGGTGCCGTAAACCTGCGCTTGCTGGGTGTAGGCCAGTTGCTGGGCGTACCAGTTCTGCTGCATGGCCTGAGCCTGAGCGTAACCTGAGTACGGGTTGTAACGGAACTGGGCGTGAGCCGTAGACGGGCTCAGCCAGGCCGTGAGACCGAGCGCGCAAACAACCAGGAGGACACGTGTCGAACGCTTCATGAGGCACCTCGATTTTGCAGGTTGTGTTGCCGTCGCTTTCTAGACTGAAGTGCAGCTGGTGCAACGGCACTCTTCCCACTGTAATTATAGTATCCGGTCCGGGGCGGGAGTGCAAGAAAACTCTGATCGGGAATACCAAAAAACTCGATTGCTCGATTGCTGGCGGTAGGAATGAACGTCCATACAAAAACCAGGTTAAACCACGCTTGCGGTTTAGCCCTGGCGACGCCGCACGAGCGCTAAGCCGCAAGCGGCACCAAGCACAGACGACATATGACCTTGCTATTCGCCGATCCGCTGTTTCAACGTCACGACACCGGCCGCCATCCGGAAAAGGCCGACCGGCTCGTCGTCATCCAGAACCGCCTGGAAGACGCGGGGCTGATCGCGCAGTGTAAGAAGGGAACCTACACGCCGCTCACGGCGGACGACGTGCGCGAAGTCCATCGGCCCGAAGTCGTCACCCGCGCGCAACAACTCGCGGACGCCGGCGGCGGCTGGCTCGAAGCTGATACGCTGCTGTGCCCCGCGTCGTACCAGGTCGCCCTTGCCGCCGCGGGCGCCTGTGTCGCCGCCGTCGATCAGGTAATGTGCGGCATCGATCGCACGGCGCTCTGCCTGGTGCGTCCGCCGGGACATCACGCCAACGCCCTCAAGAGCATGGGCTTCTGCTTGTTCAACAATGTCGCCCTTGCCGCCCATCACGCTCGCAAGGCGTTCGGCCTCGACCGCATCCTCATCGTCGATTGGGACGTGCATCACGGCAACGGCACGCAGGACATCTTCTGGGCCGACCCGACCGTCGCCTTCCTCAGCATCCACCGCTTCGGCCACGGCTTCTACCCCGGCAGCGGCGACGACGACGAAACCGGCACGGGGCGCGGCCTCGGCTTCACCACCAACGTGCCGCTCCCCTTCGGGATCACCCGGCCCGACTATCGCGCCGCCTTTCGCAACGCCGTCGAGAAGGCCGCCGACAAGATCAAGCCGAACTTGGTAATCCTCAGCGCCGGCTTCGATGCGCACACGCGCGACCCGATCGGCTCGCTCAGCCTGGAATCCGAAGACTTCGCCGACCTGACGAAGACGTTGCTGGGTGTTGCCAATGGGCACGCCGCGGGCCGACTCGTCAGCTGTCTGGAGGGGGGCTATAATCTTGAGGCTCTCGCGGAGTCGGTGCAGGCGCACCTGGAGGAGTTGGTGCATCACGAGGAGCCGCGCACGAAGTAGGCGGACGCAAGCCGCCGCCTACTTCGTACGCCGCTCTTTGCTATCAGGATCACTATGGACACTCCCCCACTCATCACGCTCGACCTGATGCGTCAATCGCTCTACGCCGCCGTAGTCTGCGATGTGCTCGACGCAGCGGGCTATCCGCATCAATCGCCGCGCGTGCAGCTTGCGCCGATGACAGTCAGGCAAACGCTGGTCGGCCGTTGCAAGACGACGCTGTGGGCCGACCTGGCACATGCCGACCCGAAGCCGTATGAACTCGAACTCGCGTCCGTCGATAGCTGCAAGCGCGACGATGTGTTGATCGCGGCGGCGGCAGGTTCGACGCGCTCCGGCATCTGGGGCGAATTGCTGACGACGGCGGCGCGCAATCAGGGCTGCGTCGGCGCCATCATCGACGGCGCGATCCGCGATGTCGCCAAGATTCGCGCTATGCAGTTTCCCGTTTATGCGAAGGCGACTTGCATCTACGACAGCAAGGATCGCCAGCGCGTCATCGATCTCGATGTGCCGGTAGAGATCGACGGCGTTCGCTTCTGCCCCGGCGATCTGATACTCGCGGACGAGGACGGCATCGTCGTGGTGCCGCGGGCGATCGAGGAGCAGATCGTCCGCGCCGCCTGGGACAAGGTCCATGCCGAGAACGAGGTGCGCGACGCGATCAAGGACGGCATGAAGGCAACCGATGTCTTCCGTAAGTACGGTGTGCTATAGAATGACGGCATGGCCACACCAACTCCCGCCATCGATCCGGTCTGCGGCATGAGCGTCGATCCGCAAATAGCGCCGGCCCAAACCGCCTATCAAGGAAAAATCTATTATTTCTGCTGCCCCCATTGCCTGAAGAAATTCGACGCCGACCCGCAGAAGTATCTCAGCGGCAAGCCGGAGCCGATGGCGCTCGGGATCGGGCTCCCCTCTCCCTCGGGGAGAGGAGTTGGGGGTGAGGGAGCGCCGCCCGGAACGAAGCGCGAATACATCTGCCCGATGGACCCGGAGGTGGTCAGTGACAAGCCTGGCCCGTGCCCCAAGTGCGGCATGGCCCTGGAGCCTAAGGACGTGCGCGCCGAGGGCGAATTCGATCCCGAGGAGGCGAAGATGACGCGGCTCTTCTGGATCGCTCTGATTGCCAGTGTGCCCGTTCTCTTGCTGGCGATGGCGCCAATGCTATTGCAAATGCACGCGCCGCTTTGGAATGTGCTGACTCAGGCAATCTTGACCACCTTCGTCGTCATCTACTGCGGCGGCACGTTGTTTCAGCGGGCCTGGGCCGCGCTGCGCCAAGGTCATTTCAACATGTTCACGCTCATCGTGCTTGGCGTGAGCACGGCCTATTTCTATAGCCTGCTCGCCGTTTTTCGTCCTGACCTGTTTCCAGCAACGATGGGAGGACATCGTGGCTACATCGAGCCCTATTTCGAGTCGGCCGCGACGATCATTGCGCTCGTCCTGCTCGGCCAGGTCCTTGAGGGCCGGGCCCGCCAAGCGACCACGGCGGCGGTTCGCCAGCTTGCCGGATTGACTCCGCAGACGGCCCGACTCGTGACTCCAGATGGCCGCGAACAGAATTTGCCACTTGAATTGATTCAGATAGGCGACCTGGTGCGCATTCGTCCTGGTGAAAAGATACCCGTGGATGGCGCCGTCACCGACGGGCAAAGTGCCGTGGATGAATCAACACTCACCGGCGAACCGATGCCCGTGGATAAGAAAATCGGCGCCAAGGTCTGGGCGGCAACCTTCAACACGACGGGAACACTCGTGGTGCGATCCGAGAAAGTCGCCGGGCAAACGCTGCTCGCTCAGATCATTCGACATGTTGTCGAAGCCCAGCGAACCCGCGCGCCGATCCAGGCGATCGTCGATCAGGTGTCAGCGGTGTTCGTGCCGGCCGTGCTTGGTGTAAGTGTCATCACCCTGGTCGGCTGGGTCGTATGGGATGGCCTCCACGGATACACCCTTGGCTTTCTGAGCGCCGTCGCCGTGTTGATGATCGCTTGCCCGTGCGCACTCGGCCTGGCGACGCCGATGGCGATCACCGTCGGCATCGGCCGCGGCGCTCGCGCGGGCATCCTCGTCAAGAGCGCCGAGGCACTGGAACTGTTGTATCGCGCCCAGGTGTTGATTATCGATAAGACAGGGACGCTGACGGAAGGCAAGCCGACACTCGTGTCGGTGGAAAGCCTCGATTCCGATGCCAATCTCCGGCTCGCCGCCAGCCTGGAACAAGCGAGCGAACACCCACTGGCCATCGCTCTTGTCAAAGCCGCCCGTGCGAAACAGCTTGCCTTGGAGCCGGTCAAGAACTTTCTCGCAACTCCCGGCCACGGCGTCACCGGCACCGTTGGCGGGCATCGCCTGCTGCTCGGCAATCCAGCTCACCTCACCGCTGCCGGCATTTCTTGCGCTGCAGCACACGAACGTCTACAGGCGATGCGGGCCCAAGGACAAACGGTGCTCCTGCTCGCCATCGACGGCCAATTCGCCGCGCTCTTCGGCGTCGCCGACACGCTGAAGGCCAGTAGCCTCGACGCCGTTCGGCAACTTCAAAGTGAAGGCATCGAGGTCATCATGGCGACCGGCGACAGCAAAGCATCGGCGGACTTCATCGCTCGGCAAGTCGGCATCACCAAGGTCCACGCCGAGGTGTTGCCGCAGGACAAACGCCAGATCATTCAGGACCTGCAAGCGCAAGGCTTGATCGTGGCGATGGCAGGGGACGGCATCAATGACGCCCCTGCTCTGGCACAAGCCAATGTCGGCATCGCCCTGGGGACCGGAACGGACATCGCCATGGCCAGCGCGCCGTTGACCCTCGTGCGCGGCGATCTGCGCGTCATCGTCGAGGCGCGTGCGTTGAGCCGGGCGACCATCGCGACGATTCGGCAGAACCTGGTGCTGGCATTCGCGTACAACGTGCTGGCGATCCCGCTGGCGGCACTCGGCATCTTGACGCCGATCTGGGCCGCCGCGGCGATGAGCCTCAGTTCGGTTTCGGTGATCGGCAATTCCTTGCGGTTGCGGAGGTGAAAAGCTCAACGATCGCGATGCACGACGCGGTCCGCCAGCGCTTCGAGAATGGCGCGCCCCGGCGAAGGGGGCAGGCATTCCAACTCCACGAGCGCGGACGCCGCGAATTCCTCCGCCCGGCGGCGGGCGTAATCAAGCGAACCTGCTGCAAGCAGTTCCGGCAGAAGCGATTCGCGTTTGTGATTTCCCGAGGCCGTCAGAATGGAGCGGACGCGCACCGCCTGTTCGGGGGCCGCGACTTGCAGAAGATGGATCACCGGCAACGTCAGCTTCTGCTGTTCCAGATCGGTGCCGAGCGACTTGCCCGCCAGTGTTTCCTCGCCGATCAGGTCGAGCACGTCATCGGCGATCTGAAAGGCGCTGCCAAGAGATCGGCCGAAGCTCGCCAGGCGCTCGACCGTCTCTGCGCACGTGCCGGCGTACAACGCGCCCAGCTTGCAGGAGCACGCCGTCAATTCGGCGGTCTTGCCGTCGATGATCTCGAAGTACTCTTCTTCGCTCAGATCGATGTCGCCGCGACGGCAGATTTGCTGAAGCTCGCCGGCGCAGAGCCGATTGGTCGATTCGCCGATGATGCGGCAAGCACGCGCGTCGTCGAGCGTGCTGGAAAGATGAAAGGCATGCGTGAAGAGATAGTCGCCCAGGAGGATGCTGGCCTGGTTTCCCCACAGCGCGTTGACGGTGGGCACATGGCGGCGCACGTTGGCGCCGTCGAGCACGTCGTCGTGGACCAGGGTCGCGGTGTGAATCATCTCGACGACGGCGGCGAGGACATGATGGGCGGGCATCACTTTGCCGCAGGCCAGGCCGGTCAGGAGCAAGAGGGCCGGTCGCAGCCGTTTTCCCTTGTACTGGGCCAGATGAACGAGAAGCCGATCGACGCCAGGACGCGAGCTGTCGAGGTTCTGCCGAAGAATGCGTTCGACCTCTTCAAGGTCGCGCAGGATTGGGGCGAACAGGCTCGCGCTGGAGCGTGCCTTCACGGGGGCCGGCGCGGGTATCATGGTAACTCCGTTGGCATGAACGTTGATCCGCTCGCCTCTCTGGGGACGAGGTGCCGCGTGCTCGCCCTGGACGAGCGGCTAAAGATGGAACCGCACCCGTAGCCGCGCCTTAACGGGCGACCCCTTGGAATTTTGAAGTTTCAAAATCTACTTGGATTTTAGAGAGGCTGCCGCGGGCGTCAATCGGCACGCGTGAAGCGCCCCGACTTGCCACCGGACTTTTCTTCGAGACGAATGCGTTCGACTGTCATGCCGCGATCTACCGCCTTGCACATGTCGTAGACGGTGAGAGCGGCAACACTGACCGCGGCAAGCGCCTCCATCTCGACGCCGGTGCGGCCGAAGATGCGCACGGTGGCCTCGATGCGCAGAAGATCGTCGCCGTCGAAGCGGAAATCGATTTGCGCGGACGTGATGGGAAGCGGATGACAGAGCGGGATGAGTTCGCCGGTGCGCTTGGCCGCCATGATGCCGGCGAGCCGGGCGACCTCGAGCACGTCCCCTTTTGAGAGGCCACGGTCGCGAATGAGAGTGAGCGTGGCAGGGAGCATGCGCACCATTCCGCTGGCGCGCGCTTCGCGCTGCGTCTCGGGCTTGCCGCTGGTATCGACCATGCGGCTGGCGCCGGCGTCATTGAAGTGGGTCAGGTCGGACATGCCAGGGTTCAGGGCTCAGGGCTCAGGAATCAGGAGGCAGGATCAGTCCAACCTGACTACTGACTCCTGATCCCTGATTCCTGCCTCAAGGAGCCTGGACGACGGCGACGCCCGTCGCCACCGGAGTATTTGGCCCCTTGTTGTGAATCCGTACGCGATAAACTCCATCGGGCGGGCCTTTCGGGACAAACGTCAGCACCTGAACCGGAAGGATCCGATTGCTCCGGGCCACGACTTCGTCCCCTTTGTCACCCGCCAGGATCACGATCTCGATATCGGCCGACTTCTTGGCGGCAAAATTGCATTGCACCGTGACCTGCGTCTGCTTGTTCGGCTGGAAAATGAACAGCTTTTCGTCAGTATGGCCGCGCACGAAGTTCGGGATCGCGTACTGGGCGGGCGGCATAATCGCCTTCGGGTTGATCTTGGGCTCCTTGTCTTTACTGGGCGGATCCTTGGGCTTGGTCGGGTCGGGTTGCCCGGTGAAGTCTTCAATGGTCACAAAGCACTCCTTGGTGACGCCGGGACCCTTGTTGGAAGCCTGGATGTAATAGGTGCCGCTCTCGGGCACGTTGAAGGTAATCTTGGTCCATTGATCGTTGCGTTGCGGTTTTTCGTCGTAGGCAATGATATTCTTGATGTCGGATGTGTTGTCCTTGTAGACATAGACATCGACATTGTTCCGCGGCGGCATCGTGGCGGGGGTCTGGTTATCGGCCGAGATCTTGATCCGCTGGCCCTTGTTCAGGCGGACGGCTTGCACGCTCGAACTTCCCTGGGCAAGGTTCTTTACCCAGTAGGACTGCGCGGCACCTCCGATTGGCGGAGGCAGAATCTTCTCCTTGGTGGGAGGCGGCTCCTTGAACGGCGGTTCCTTGAAGGGCGGTTCCTTGAAGGGCGGTTCCTTGGCAGGTCTGTCCGTTCCCATCATGCCAAGCTTGGCCAGATCGGTCAGGGATTGCGAGGCGATCTGCAGGTTGAGGTTCGCCACCGGACCCCGAGTTTGAAACTTGATCGTGTTGAGATCCTTGAGCAGCGTGGGAGAAGGCTTCGTGCCGGGGGGCCCATTCTGGAAGCCGATCATCATCAACGGAATGAACACTTCGCCGCCGGCCTTGAGGGCTTCGGCGTCCTGTGGATTGGCGCACTCGACGCCGACCTGGACCTGCCACCCCGTGTCATTGATGATGTTGGCCGCGAGCGTGCTCCCCTTCGAACGCTTCAGTGATTCGATCGCGCCTGCCAGCTGCGGCAGCTGAGCCAGATCGGCTGGAGCCCCGTTGAACGCCTGCTTGATGTTGTCATCGAACGGCAACGTCCCCCAGAAATGAGCACTCTCGACCGAATTGGCCATCTTCAGTGCCGGACTCGACGCGGGATTGTTGGCGGCCTTGTCCAGCAGCGTGGTCAACTCCGCATCGTTCATCTCGCACAGGAGCAAAATGCGGTCACTGGGGCAGACGACAAGCGGCGGCCAGTCGTTGTCTTTGAGGCCGGGGCGATAAACGCTATATTTGCCCGCCAGCTTTTCTTCCTGCCCCAGCTTGGGAAGGTTGCGGAATTTCGTAACAAACTCGGCGTTCGACGCCAGGATGGCGATGACCAGCTTCGGCTTGGCTCCGACTGCCTGCTGAGCGGGCAACTGCACGCTGACCATCATCCTTTCGGCATTGCGCGTTAAATCCTTCAACTCAGCCGGCATGGCATTCCCGGGGCCTGCCAGCCCATCGATTTGATTCAGCAATGGTTCGAGCTGGTTCTTGTCGCGCAGTCCTTTTACATTGGACCCGAACAACATCATGGCGTCCGGAAGCATATAGTTGCCGATATTGTTGTTCTGGGCAACGACCGGCACTTTGATTTCGGGGATCTTTTCCTTTTCCTTGCCGGGCTCCTTGGCCTTTTCTTTCTCCTTGTCTTTGTCTTTCGCGTCTACAGCAGCCACATTCTTGTCGTCAGCCTTTTTGCTGAGCATGAAACCGGGCCAGACGAAGGCGCCGACGCCGACACCGGCGCACACCAGGAATAGTCCGCCACCCCCGAGGAGCAGCAAGCCGATGAGCAGGAAACCGCCGCCTGATTTTTGCTTGGCTTTTTTCTTGGCTGGACGCTCTTCGTCCGCGCCGCCATCCTCATCGTCATCCACCCGCTTGCGCGCCTTGCCGCCGGCGTTTGCCTTCGACGCCGACTTCGACTTGAGTTTCGGCTTTTCCTGAATGCCGCTCTCCTCGTTCTCGTCGTCGTCGACTTCCGGCACGAAGGCCTCGCCGCACGCGGGGCACTTGATCTTCTTGCCCGGAACGGGACGTGTGCTCGACTTCAGCACCTTATCGCAATTCGGACAGCTAAAACTGACTTTCGCAGTGACACTTGCCATGCCGACACCAAGATGAAAGAGATTGAGGATGGATCGTTAGCGCGGATAGCTATAAGTTTAGCGAGCTACCCGGGCAAAAAGCCAGCGAAAAAATTGCCGCCGCGCCAAGTCGATAACTTTCTCGTAATGTTTCTGTTGCCAGCTCACCAGGGAGTAATGCCGAATCCGGGGCGATGGTTCAGTTGTCCCTCTTCTTCTTTTCGACCACCGGCTCCAGGATCACGGTCACCGCGGTCTTCAAGGCCGGGATGCGTTCGGTGTGCGCCTCGAAGTCGAGGTCGGCGTTATCCTTGGTGCTGAGGAACGGCACGTCGAGGCAGGCTGACTCGAAATTCACGACCGTGATGACGTCGCCGTCATTGGCGCCGTAGAACGGTTTCTTCTTCCTATCGGTCGGATCGGGGATGAGTATGCTGCCGGCGAAGACCCAGTCGGTGTGGAAGTCCTTCTTCGACTTGATGTTCTTGATCCAATGCTGGGCCGGGACGCGGACATCCTTGCCGTCCTTCTTGAATTCCAGGAAGATCTTGATCGTCGTGCCGGACGGCGCAACCAGCTTGGGACGAAACTGCACGGTCTTGCCCGGTTCCGCGCCGGCCAGCGTCAACGCCAGGTGCAACTCGCGTGCGTCGATGTCGGCAGCGAGGATCGCTTCGTGCTCCTTCTGTCGTTTCTTCGTCAGCAGCTGCTCCAGCAAGCCTTCACGCAAGCAGACCTCGGCATGGACGCGCACCCGCCGCTGCTCTCCCTGAATCTCCAGGACGATGTTCTTGCCGATTGTCACCTTCTTCGACTCGGCGGCCGGCTTCGGCTCGCCCTGTTTGTCCGGCACATTGTTGGCCGCGCGCGACGCCGATTCGTCGGGATGGGCGATACAGCCGAAGACGACGGCGACGAAGCCGAACAGAATCGACAGACGATAGAGACGCATGGCAAGGTCCTCGGGGGTTTGTGATTTCGTTGGCGCACCCTAGCCGCGCTCGGCGATGGGCGTCACGTGTTTTTCCTCCGGCCCGGTGTAGCGGCTGCGCGGGCGGATGATGCGATTGTGCTCGAGTTGCTCGATCACGTGGGCCGACCAGCCGGTGACGCGCGAGGCAACGAAAAACGGCGTGTACAGCGGCACCTCGAGGCCCATCGCGTGATACAGCCGGCCGGCGGGCCAATCGAGGTTCGGAAACAGGTTCTTCTCGGTGGCGAGCACCTGTTCGATGGTCTCGGCCGCTGTCTCCCATTGCGTGGTGCCGGCACGCTCGGCCGCCTGTTTCGCATATTCCTTCAGGATGCGTGCACGCACGTCGCCGGTCTTGTAAACGCGATGGCCGAAGCCCATGACCTTTTCCTTGCGGACGATGGCCGAGCGAATCCACGCCTCCGCTTTGTCGGGCCCGCCCGTTGACAGCAGCAAGTCCATGACCTTTTCATTGGCGCCGCCGTGCAGTCGTCCCTTCAGCGCGCCGATGGCGGCGGTGATGCTTGAATGCAGATCGGACTCCGTTGAACAGACGACCCGAGCCGTGAAAGTTGACGCGTTGAACTCATGTTCCGCATACAGGATCAGCGATACGTCAAACGCCTTCGCATCCTCGGCACTCGGCGTCTTGCCCTCGAGCATGTACATCATGTTCGCCGCAAAGCCCAGGTCGGGGCTGGTCGGCACCACGGGTGGCCCTTTCGTCGCGCGATAATACTCCGCGATCACGAGCGGAATCTGTGCAAGCAGCCGTTCCGCCTTGCGCAGGTTCGCCGCATAGCTGCTGTCGTTCAGCTCCGGATCGTAATGGGCGAGGATGCTGACGCCGGTGCGCAGCACATCCATCGGCACGGTATCTTTGGGCAGCTTTTTGAGCAGGTCGCTCAACACGTTGGGCAACTTCTGTGCCGCCGCCAGCCGTTTGTTGAAATCGACCAACTGCGAGCGCGTCGGCAGTTCGCCGTGCAGCAGCAGGTGGGCGACCTCGTCGAACGTGCTCTTCTCGGCCAGTTCGACAACGGGATAACCGCGATAGCGCAGCCCGCCGGTGATGGTGGAGACAGCCGTCTCGCCGGCGATCACGCCTTCGAGCCCGGGGGAGTAGATTTCGGTAGCGGTGGACATGGAACTGTCTTCCGTGGTCAATGGTTGCGCCGCTTGCGGTTTAGCGCCCGCATGGCGTCAGGAGCGCGCCAAACCGCAAGCGGCAGAAAGTCAAAACAACTCCTGAATCATCTGCCCGCCGCTGGCGATGCCGAGCGTTGCGGCCTGTTCCGTCGAGATGCCGACCGCGTGCATGACCGATGCCGCCAGATCCGCGGGCGTCACGGGACGCAGGCGCGGGCGTTCGGCGCGCGCGTCCGACTCGCCGATGACCTGGCCGCCGCGCACGCCGCCACCTGCCACCAACGCGCTGTAACAATGCTCCCAGTGGTCGCGGCCCGCCTTGTCGTTGATGCGCGGCGTGCGGCCGAACTCGCCGATTGCCACGACCAGCGTCGTTGGCAACAGGCCGCGCTGCTGCAAATCGGTGAGCAAGGCCGGCAACGTCTGATCGAGCCACGGAGCTTGCCGATCTTGCATGATCTGGAAGTTGCGATAGTGATTGTCCCAGCCGCCGTCGCCGGCGTCCTCCTCGGCCTCGACATGATCGCTCCAGTTGACTTGCACGAACGGCACGCCATGTTCGACCAGCCGGCGCGCCAGCAAGCATGACTGTCCGAAGCGCGTGCGGCCATAGCGGCCTGCAAGTTCGGGCTGTTCGCGCGAGAGATCGAACATGCGCGTCGCGTCCGGCGACGTCAAGAGGGCGAGCGCCTGGGCGCGGTAATCGTCGATGGTCCGCTGGTTGCCGGTGTCAAGGGAACGCCGCGCCTGATCGAGCGAACGCAAGAGGAGCTGGCGATTTTGTAGCCGTTCTGGTGAAAGATTGTCCGGCAATTGCAGAGCGGGAATCTGCGTGCCTCGCTCGGGATCGTAGACCAGGCGGAAGGGGTCGTAGAGGGCGCCGAGGGCGCCTCCGCCTTCGCCGGAGATAGCGCGTTTGCCCTGGTGGAGCCGGCCGCCGACGACCATGAAGGGGGGCAGCTCGCCGCGAAAGCCCTTGGCACGGGCAACGATGGAGCCGAGACACGGCTTGACGCTGCCCACCGCCGCGCTGCCGCCGAGGTTGACGCTGCCGACGGTGCTGCCGGTCAGGCCAGCCGTGCCGGCGACGCCGTGATCGTTCGACGCGGTGTGTAGCGAGCGGATGATGGCGATCCGATCGGTCCAGTCGGCAATCTGCGGAAAGAGTTCGCCGATGCGCGTGCCGGGAATGCGCGACGGCACCGATGCGAACGGCCCGCGATAGTCCATCGGCGCATTCGGCTTCGGATCCCAGGTGTCAAGCTGCGATGGCCCGCCCCATAGCCACAGGAAGATGACCGCCCGCGCCGACCCCGTACCGGCCTCCCCTCGCCCACCGGGAGAGGGGGTGGGGCTGAGGGCCTGGTTCGCCTTGAGCGTCAGCAAGTCCGCGAGCGTCAAGCCGAGGACGGTGGAGCCGCCGATCTGCATGAACTCGCGCCGGCTGACGCCCTGGCAGGTGCGTTGTTGACGATTTCCCAGAAAGAGCATCGCGATCTCTCCGCGGCGTGGGGCGGGGGGCCACGGAGATTATACCAGAATTCGGGTAGTGGGTCAGTTTGCCCGTTTCGCGGCGGCAAGATTCCGATCTTGCCGATGATTCCCGCCATATACGGCAAGATCGGAATCTTGCCGCCACGAACTGACCCACTACCAGAATTCGAGCTACCTACACCTCCATCGGCCGACGCGATTTCTTCCAAAAAATTGGGGCACGAGGAAGCGCAAGCGACGGGTTTTCAGAAAGAACCGTCGCTTACGCTTCCGGCCCATCAACGGTGTACCCCAAAATTAAAGGTGAATGACGCACTACTTCGGCCAAGAGGCCGGCACGACGCTCGACATCGGAGAATCACCCGTCAATAGGCTGCTCGAACCTTGACGCGGATCGCTGCCTGCGAATATAATACCTTTCCAAATCGTCAGGAAAAAATCGGCGCAAGCGAAGACGGCTTTCGTCGTCGTAACCAGGCAACGTCGCAACCCACTTCACGAGGAGGTACCCTATGCGAACCGCAACTTCATGCATTCTGGTAATGGCCGCGCTGCTGGAATTCAGCGGGCGTTCGAGCGCTCAGCCGGCGCCGGAACGCCAATTTTTCGGCCATTATTTTGAGCTGGCGGACGCCAAGCGCGTGGTGGAACGGATCAACAACGGCGACGCGCCCGGCTGGAAGGACGCCACCTTTGAGTCGACGCCACATCCGGTGACAAAGACCTTCGGCGTTTATGCTCGGAAGTATGATGCCCGCTTGCCCAAGGAGAGCACGGCCAAGCTGGCCGTCACCATCACCTGGAACACCAAGACTGATGTGGATCTCTGGGTATTTGAGCCGGGCGGCGAAAAATGCTTCTACGCCAACCGCAAGACGAAGCAGGGCGGTCTTCTGCACGAGGACAACACCGTCGGTTTCGGGCCAGAGCACTACACCGCCGACAAGGTGGCGCCCGGGGAATACGTGGTCAAGGTCCACATGTACAGCACGCACACCAAGGATCCGGTGCCGACGATTGTGACCATCGACGTGACGCGCGACGCCGGCACTGCCCAAGCGACACACCAGACCTTCACCGCGCGCCTCGCAAAGAGCGGCGATTTGGTTGAGGTGACTCGCGTCAAGTAACGCGCGAATCCCAGCAGAGCCTGAAGCGCAAGCGATGGATTGATACATTGTTCAGTAGTGGGTCAGTTCGTGGCGGCAAGATTCCGATCTTGCCGTATCTGGCGGGAATCATCGGCAAGATCGGAATCTTGCCGCCACGAAACGGGCAAACTGACCCACTACCTATCGTTCGCTTGCGTTTCAGGAAGAAAAAAAGCAATCACTCCTTGCCACGAATCACCGCCTTCAGCGCGTTCTTCAGCCGGTCCTCAATCTTCTTGTGGGCCTTGTCGATCTCCTTGTCGGCGAGGGTGCGATCGTCGGCTTGATAGGTCAGCGCATAGGCGAGGCTCTTGGTGCCGGCGGGGATCTGGTTGCCGCGATAGAGGTCGAAGAGGCGCACGCCGCGCAAGAGGTCGCCGCCGGCTGTGCGGATTTCGCTCTCGATCTGCTCGGCCGGGATCGCCTCATCGACGACCAGGGCGATGTCGCGCAGGGCAGCCGGGAAGCGCGGCACCGGCGTGTAGCTGTGGCGCGGCGGCGTGGCGGCTTGCAGGGCGTCCACGTCGAACTCGGCGACCAGGACCGTGCGTTCGCCGAGGTTGTAGGCCTGGGCGATCTTCGGATGCAAGACGCCGAATGTGCCGATCGGCTTGGCGCCGGCCAGCAGCGTCGCGGACTTGCCGGGATGCAGATGGGGGGCCTTGGCCAGCTGATACGTCGTGTTGTTCAGGTGCAGATCTTCCGCGAGCGATTCGATTACGCCTTTCAGCTCGAAGAAATCGAGCGGCGTCATTTCCTTGGCGCCGGCGTCGCTCCAGAACTCCTGGCCGCGATTGCCGACCATCACGAGCGCCAGGCGGCGCGGCTCGTTGGGCAGCTTGGCGGCCGACTCGCTTCGCAAGTCGACGCCGCTCGCGGAGCGAGCGGCCCACCCTTCGTCCGGGACATAGGCGAAGCCGATCTCGAAGAGGCGCACGTCGTCGGTGTGGCGCAGATTGCTCTCGGCGATCTCCAGCACGCTCGCCAGCACGCTCTGGCGCATGACGACGCGTTCGCTGCTGATTGGATTCTTGAGCCGCACGTAGTTGTCCACGCCGCCCAGGAGCGGCGCCTCCTTCTCGGGCATCGTCAGCGCATAGCAAACGACTTCCTGCAAGCCGCAATCTACCAGGATGTCGCGCACCTTCTCCTCGAAAACGATCGGCTCATTGGCTTGCTGTTTCGGCAACGGCTCCGCGAGCAACGTCGTCGGCACGCGGTCGTAGCCGTAGATGCGCACGATGTCCTCGACGAGATCGGCGGTTCCTTCCTGCACATCGAGGCGATGCGTCGGCACCGTCACCATCAAGGTCGTCGGTCCGGACGGTTCGACCTGGTACTCAAGCGCGTGCAAGATGCGATTGACCTCGGTCGGCTCGATCTTGAAACCAAGCAGGCGGTCCATCTGGGCGAATTGGAACGTTACGAGCTGCGGCGGCCGGGGGAAGGGATAACAATCGACGAGCCCCTGGCAGACGCTGCCGCCGGCGTATTGCCGCATCAGGTCGGCGGCGCGCTCGGCCGCGGGTTTCACTGTCTCCGGGTGGATGCCGCGGCTGAAGCGAGCGCTCGCCTCGCTCGGCAAATCGAAATGGCGGAACGTCTTGCGAATGCTGACGAAGTCGAAGCTGGCCGATTCGAGCAGGATATGCTTCGTCTTGTCGGTGACTTCGGTGTCGAGGCCGCCCATGACGCCGGCCAGCGCGATCGGGCCCTTCGTGTCGGCAATGACGAGATGCTCCGGCGACAGCTTGCGTTCCTGCTTGTCGAGCGTCACCAGCACCTCGCCGTCGCGCGCGGGGCGCACGGTGATGGTCGGCGTCTTGCCGCCGGCGCGTCGCACGAGAATATCGTAATCGAAGGCGTGCAGCGGTTGGCCCCATTCGAGCATGACGAAATTCGTGATATCGACGATATTGTTGATCGGCCTCATGCCGGCATGGAGCAGGCGGCGCTGCATCCAGCCCGGCGCGGGGCCGAGCTTGATGTTCTTGATGAGAGCGGCGGCGTAACGGGCCGACAGCTTCGGGTCGTCGATCTGCACGTTGACCTGGCCGGCGCTCGCTTCGTCGGTCGTGTTCATGCCGGCCGCCGGCAACTTCAGCTTCTGCCCAGTGAGCGCCGCGACTTCACGTGCGACACCGATCATTGCCAGGCAGCGGGCGGTGTTCGGCAAGACATCGACCTCGATGACGATGTCCCCCATGAAGTCGGCGAGCGGCATGCCGACCGGGGCATCGTCTTCGAGCAAGATGATCCCCTCATGCTCCTCGGCGATGCCAAGTTCGAGCAGCGAGCAGACCATCGCATCGGACGGCAAGCCGCGAATCGTGGTGGGCTTGAGTTCCGCGAGCTTGGGCACATCGGAATGCCCGGCGAAGAGAACGGAGCCGGCGAGGGCGAGGACGACCTTCTGCCCCTTGTCGCCGACGTTGAGGTTCGGGGCGCCGGTGACGAGCTGCTTGGTCGTGCCTTCGCCCCAGGTGACGGTCGGCAGCTTGAGCTTGTCGGCATTCGGATGTTTCTCGACGCCGAGCACCTGGGCGACGAAGATTTTGTCGCGGTCCCAGACAGGGCCGCGCTCGTCGGGCTTGACGCGCACGCCGTCGGGGATGGGCAAGCCGAGAACGCGCGTGGATGCGACTTCGAGGCCGGCTAACGTGAGGCGTTCAATGAGCTGCGCTGGCGGCAGGGTGAGGTCGATGTAATCGCGTAGCCAGGAGAGGGGAATTTTCATGCGGGGGGTTCCATCACCCGCGCAGGTTCGGAGTACCTCACCTGCGGGCTTGGGAACAGCGCCAAGCCCGCAGGTGAGGTACTCCGAACCTGCGCGGGTCAGGCCTCAGAGTCTTCTTCTAGCATGTCACCATCCTTATACGACCAAACCCACGCATCCTTCTGATTTAGGATGTAGTTGAACGTATTGAGGTGGTGCTCTTTGTCCTTGATCGGCTTGAAGCTTCCGTAGCGCGCCCACACTCTTCCTGGCAATTCGCCACGGATCGCGTGCGATGCCGCTGTTTTGCATTGCCCGACGATATGCCGAATTGCGGTGAGGTCATCCGCCAATTCAACCAGGAGATGCGCATGCATCCCGGAAACAGAGACCGCCAACGCGCGGTGCTTGAGCCTGCGCAGCTTTGCGATCATCTTTCGGCCGACAGTTTCGCGAAGGCTGGAGGAAATAACGACGGGATCGCCGCTGATTTCTTTGCTGAATTGGAGCAAGCCTGCATGTTCAGCTTGGGGCGGAGGGTTTTTGTAATCGCCAGACGAGTGAATTTTGTGGGCTTCGGTGCGAAAACCTCGCGGGTCGCCGGGGAGCCAGCTGTTGTGAGTGCCGATGACCACGTGGCGCCAGAGTTTTCCTTCAGAGGACATGGATCGATCTCCTCGGGCACTACCCGTCAAAACTGCCGCAAGAACCGCAGGTCATTGCCCCAAAACTGCCGGATGTCGTCAATCGCGTGTTTCAACATGGTAATGCGTTGCGGCCCCATACCGAAGGCGAAGCCGGTGAACTTGGCGGGATCGTAGCCGCCGTTGCGCAGCACCACCGGATGCACCATGCCCGCGCCCATGATCTCGAGCCAGCCCGTGCCCTTCGTCAAGCGGTCGGCATTGGGATCGTCCTTCGGCCAATCGATATCGACCTCGATCGACGGCTCCGTGAACGGGAAGTAGCTCGAGCGAATCCGCACCTGGCGTTCCTGTCCGAACAGGCGGCGGGCGAAGGCGGTGATCGTCCCCTTCAGGTCGGCCATCGTCACGTGTTCGCCGATGACCAAGCCCTCGACCTGCTGAAACTGGATTTCGCTGCGCGTCGTGATCGCTTCATAGCGGTAGCACATGCCGGGCAAGATAACGCGGATCGGGTTCGGGCAGTGTTCGCGCATCACGTGAATCTGCCCAGGCGACGTGTGGGTGCGCAACAGCACACCGGGCACGGTCGTGTGGAACGTGTCCCACATGTCGCGGGCCGGATGGTGCGGCGGCATGTTGAGCAGCTCGAAGTTCATCTGATCGCTTTCGACCTCGCGCGAACGGTAGACCTGAAAGCCCATGTCGGCGAACACGGCGTAGATCTGCCTCATGATCTGCGTGGCGACGTGCAAGCGTCCGCGCGCGACCGGCCGGCCGGGCAGCGTGACGTCGAGGGGATTGGCGGTGAGGCTGGCGTTTAGCGCTCGCTCCTTCGCGCCGGCAAGCGCAGCCTCAAAGTCCGCCGTCAGCGATTCCTTGATGCGGTTGGCTTCCTGGCCATATGCCTTGCGCTCGGCAGGGGGGATCGTGCCTACCGATTTCAGCGCGGCCATTACCTCGCCGGTCTTGCCGAAGTACTTGGTGTTCCAGGCGCGCAAGCCGGCTTCATCGGCGCTGGATGCCAGTTCGGCTTTCGCACGTTGTTCGAGAGCGGCAAGATCGGACATGGCGATTTCTTATCTCCCAACATGATAAAAGCCCACGGGATCTGGACCCGCGGGCTTGATTTCAGGTTCACCCGATCCCTCAGGACGGGAAGGCCGACTTCACCTCTTCGTCCATCAGGATGATCAAACCCCAGATGCCGAACGGGATGCCGAGGATGTAGCAGGAGCTGCAAACGCAGGGGATGACGGCGAGGATGCACGCCGTCATGCAGACGCCGTAAGTGTTCACCCGGTACATCTGGATGGCGCCGAAAAGCATGAAGCCCTGGATGAGGAAGCTGAGCAGCGCCTGGGCGATGTTGAAGATCGGTCCAGGGTCGGCGCCGGCCATGCCCTGGGCCACGGCGACGCCGTGCCCCGCCATGGCGAGGATATTGAGCGGCAGGCAGACACACATGAGCCCGATGTGGACGCCGGTGACCGCCATGAGTCCGATGGCCGGCCCCATGAGGCGCGACTTCACATCCGAACCGCCGCGCCGCTTCTTGCGCCGGCGTCGTCTGCCACTGTCGTCATCGCGGTCATCGCGGTCATCGTCGTCGTCGCGATCATCGTCATCATCATCGTCGTCGTAGCGTCGCCCCATGGCTGACCTCGCCCCGATACGTGGTTAGAGATGTTTTTTCGCGAACTCGACGACCTTGTCGAACCCCGCCGGATCGTGGATGGCGATCTCGGAAAGGGTCTGCCGATTCAACTCGGATAGCCCCATTTGCAAGCCGTGCATCAGCTGGCTGTAACGCATGCCGCGCGCCCGGCAGGCGGCGTTGATGCGGATGATCCACAAGCGGCGGAACTGGCGTTTGCGGACGCGGCGATCGCGGAACGCATAGACGCGGCCGCGGATCAAGGTGACGAGCGATTGGCGATAAAGGTTGTGCCGGCTGGCGCGAAAGCCCTTGGTGAGCTTGCGCGTGCGTGCCCGCCCCTTGCGGAACGGGACGCTGGTATTAGCGCGAACCATGACTTGCTCCTTTCGAGATCAAGCGACGGCCAGGGGCATGGATTCCCTGGGGGCGTCGTGTGTTCGCCGCTTGCGGCTTAGCGTCCACGTTGAAGCGTCAATTTCTTGACGCTGCCATGCGGACGCTAAGCCGCCAGCGGCAGATAGAACTACAAACCCATCGCCGCGATGTACTTCTGGGCAACGATGCCCTCTTCGGCGACCCGGCCGCGCAGGTGGCGTTTGCGTTTGCCCGACTTCGGGCTATTCAGGTGCTTCTTGCCCGCCTGGGATCGCATCAGTTTCCCATTCGCGGAAACCTTGAAACGCTTTTTCGAGGCCTTGTGCGTTTTCATCTTCGGCATGAGTCAACTCCGGTCAAAAACAACAACTCTCTTCGCCTTGCCGCCGAAGAGAGTTGAGTATTGTATGGGGTGGATCGGCGATGGTAAGGGGGATTCGCGCATTCGTCTAGCGCCCGCCCGGCGCCGAGTGGTCACTTCGGCGCCAGCATCATCGAAATGCGCTTGCCTTCCTGCGACGGTTCCTTCTCGATCTTGGCGATGTCGAGGAGCTTTTCCTTCATGGATTGGAGGATACGCTTGCCCTCCTCGGTGTGCTGAATTTCGCGGCCCTTGAACATGACATAGATCAATACCTTGTCGTGGTGCTCCAGGAACTTGCGGGCCTGGTTGATCTTCGTCTCGATGTCATGGATATCGGTCTTGGGGCGCAGCCGAATTTCCTTCAGCTTTTGCTGATGCGTCTTGGTCTTTTCTTTTTGCTTTTGTTTTTGCTGGAACTTGAATTTGCCGAAGTCCATAATTTTACAGACCGGCGGCTTCTCCAGCGGCGCGACCTCGACGAGATCTTGTCCCGCCTCGCGCGCCATCTCCATGGCCTGCGCGGTGGGAATGATCCCAACTTGTTCGCCAGCGGGTCCGATCAGGCGGATCGGGCTGATGCGAATCTGTTCATTGACACGTGTCTGAAGTTCTCGTCGATCACGATCGAATTGCTGCGGCGGCAAGGCCTTCATTATCCTTCTCAAAACTCCTTGGTAATCGGCACAGGCCCATTGCTCGTGCCGATTCGGATGACGATCCCGGCTAAGGGCATTTCATCAGCTTAACATTCTTACATGGTGCGGCGCCGTGGTCAACGCCTAATCTGCAATTCCAATTAGTTTTTGCTATTCCTGAAAACGTCCCTCGTCCGGTTTGGACGGCTCGGACGGCGGCGGACTGTCGTCCTCGTCGAAGCGGTCGCGATCCCAATCGCCGCGCGGCCGGCCTTTGGTGGCGTCGAGAATGCCCAGGTATTTCCTCAGCCGGAACATATGGATGATGTGGCAGACGAGCCCGGCAAGGCCCAGGCAGCACGTCAGGTCCATGATGCCGGCCCAGAGGCCCAGCGTGTAGCCGAAGTCTCCTTCCGCAGGCAGATCGCGGTCGCGGAATTCCTTCTCCAGGGAGGTGGCCAGCCGCGACACGACGATGAAGTACCACACGATGCTTAAAAGCGGCACAAACATCAGGAAGACCATCCCCGGCTCCATGTCGCGATTGCGCGGCGATACCGCGTTCAGCGTCATGAACTGGACGATGATGTAGTAAATCTGAAACGAGGAAATGGCGATGATGAGCAAGAACTCGCAGCAAAACAAACTCAACGGAATAAGCGCGGCGAGTGCCCCCACTTCCGGCGGCGGGCCCTGGTTCTGAGCGAACAAGTTCAACATGAGAACTCCGATTCCCTTGGCCGCGCGCGGCTGGGCGCTCGCCGCAAGAATATTCGGCACCTGAACATGCTGCGAACTCTAAGCCGCGAGCGGCAGATCGGGTCACGGCAACGCTCGGTAGATTGGCGTCCTGAGGAAGAGATTACGCGGCCGCAGTTCGAAAGTCGTCCAGTAGATGGTGGCCTGTCCGTTGGCGGTGCTGTTGCCCCCGATAATGCCGTCCTCCGAGCGCGGCACGTGCAGGCCCGAGGACGAATGCCAGAGCACTACGTTCTGGTTGTTGAGCGGCCGCACCTTCGGATTCGGCTGGCCGTTCTTGGCGAAGAAGTAGTTGCCGAGATTGACGTACATCTTCTCGGGACAGTCGTGGCGGGTGATCCAGTAATCGTGGGTGGTGAACTTTTCATCGGTGAAGCGTTCGTGGCGAGCGATGCCCTGGGGGTAAGTGACGAGGTCATAGCTGATCGGCATGGCGGGGCGGTCCTTGGCTTCGGGGACAACGGCGTAGTTCGGATTGCTGACGCGGATGCGGGTAAATTCCCTGGGGTTCCAGTCGACGAAGCTCTCGGCGGTAAGCTCCTGGACGTTTAGCTTGCCGCCGTCGCCCTGGGCCTTGGGATCGGTGGGGAGCCGGACGACGAAGACCTGATTGGTGTCGTTGTTGCCGTCGGGGCCGAGCTTCATGCCGATGCGCCAGTAACTGCCGTGCATGTGGGCGGCGTCGAAGTGGCTGAAGTAGTTGTAGCCGGTCGGCGAGTGGCGGAAGACGACGCCGCCGTCGTCACGGAAGCCGTACTCGATCATGTAGGTGTAGTTGGAGGCCTGGAAGTTAGCGAATAGGGTGAGTTCCTCGCCGCGGCGGGTGATGTTGCCGTGCTTGTAGGCGGGGCCGGTGTCGCGCAACTCGGCCATGACCTGCTTGCCCTTGCCCAGCAGCTGGCTGATGGCGCCCCCCTCCTTGGCGTTCAAGGCGACGTAGCCGCCGACGTCGCGCAGATCGTAGAAGCGCGTGCCGCGGAAATAGTACGGGACGTAGAATTCCTGCGGGTGGGCATCCTCGAGGACTTGAATCCACTCGGCCTTCTGCCCCGGCTTGAAGTAGGCCTTCTTGATTTTGAAGAGCAGCGAGCGCCCACCCGCTCCGAACTTGAGCCCCTGGTCGGCGGCTTGCTTCGCGGTCTCCATGTCCCAGGTGATTTTCCAGGCGGTCTCCCAATTCGCATCGTTGGTCGGGAAGGTGATGACGAACTCGCGATCGTCCGAATTCGGGGCGAGCGCGATCGGCGGCCTTTGCTTGGCCCCCTTGGCGATAACCTTCGGCTCGATCGGCAGGTCCTTGTCCGGGACCTTGTTGCTGGCGAGGAAGGCTTCGAATTCGGCCACATCGGTGACGAAGCGCGTGATGAATGTCCTCAGTCCCTTCGCGCTGACGCCGAGCTGGCAATCGAGGCCCGATTCGAGCATGGTGCCGAATTTCTCGTATCGGACGGCCCGGGTGGTGACCGCGGTCTTCTCGTTGTAGCGGTTGAGCGTCTCCAGCGACGGCTGGGTCTTGACCGCCGCCTTCAGCAGCAGCCGTTTGCCGTTGTCGAGGCGATAGAGCTTGAACGGCCGATTGTTCACTTCGATGGAGTACTTCCATTCCTCGACCGACCAGCGGCTATTCATCTGCTTGAGCACGTCCACGATCATCTCGTGGCTGACCGTCTCCGCGGCAGCGGGTAGGCCTTGGGCTGGCAGCGGCAGAGCGAAACCGAACAGCATGAGCAGGCTCACGACGAGACGCGGTCGCATGGGAAATACCTCGCAAAGAACGGGTGGGGTTCGCGACAGAATTTGGACCATTCTACGGTACAGGTGTGCCGTAAGCAATGAGACATTTGATCCCACGGCAATCGTGAGCTACATTTGTGCAGTCCCCAACCGTCCACGAGGATGCCATGAGCACAACCTTTGCCCCTCAACCAATCTCGGCGACCCCGCTGCCGAAAGCGGTCGCTTCGTCCAAGCCGTGGCTTGTCGGCCCGTGGTTCGATCTGCTGTTCCTGGCCAACCTGGCGTGGCCGATCGCCGTGCTGCTCGCGCTCTTGCGGCCACTCGATGATACCGATCCGCTCAGTCTTTTTCAGGTTTACTTCCTGAGCACGCCGCACCGCTGGATCACGCTGGTGCTGGTGTTCTGCGATTCGGACCGTTTCTGGAAGGAGCCGGCCAAGTTCGGCGGCCTCGGTTTGCTGCTGATCGGCCTGGGTCTGGCGCTCGTCGGCGTTGCCGGTCTGCTGCCGTACGCTGCCAGTTCGCTCATGCTGCTCATGATGCTCGACTACATCTGGAACGCCTGGCACTTCGCCTCACAGCACGCCGGCATTGCCCGAATCTATGGCCGCATCACGCGCCCGGAGCAATCACCCGCCCATGCCGAGTTCGAGAAGATGGCCATCCGCACGCTCGTCCTGTGGGTGTTCTTCCGCCTGGCGATCCACATCGGCACGACGACGCCATACGGGGCCAACGTCGCCTGGATCACGCCGTGGCTGCAATGGATCGACCCGTTCGTGCTGATTCCCGCGGCGGTCCTGTTGATACGAGAATTCACCGCGTTCCGCGCAGCGTGTCTGGGCCGGGTGCTCTACATCGGCAGCGTGATCGCGATCTACACCGCGCAACTGCTGGCAATTCGCCTGGAGAACCGCCCGTGGATGATGGCATTCTTCTTCGCCGGCGCCATCTTTCACGCCGTCGAATATCTGGCGGTGTGCAACTGGTCGGTGCAGAAACGCACCACCGGCATCTGGCATTATCAAGTCACGCGCACCGGCCTGGCCGTCTTCGTCTTCATGGCCCTGCTCGGCGCCGCCAACTTCTTCGTCAACGCCCAGTCGGTCTACGCCTGGCAGCTCATCACGCTGCTGGTGTCCCTGTTGCACTACGCATACGACGGCATCATCTGGAAGGCCAAGAAGTGATCCCATTCGTTTAGCGCTTGCATGGCGCCATGCGGGCGCTGGATCATCAATCATTTCTTTTTCATCAACGAATCGCCCAAATCCGCGCGCATTCCCTCCGCCAACCGTTGCAACCGCCGCACCTCCTCCGGATTACGGGCCGACACATCGGTCTTTTCGCTCAAATCGGCGTCGAGATTATACAACTCCAGACCGACCTTCGCGTTTCAATTACTTCGTACGGCCGTTAGTCGTCAACTGTGCACGCGCGGCAACGTCTCGCCTTCCTCGATGATGCGTGCCTCTTCCTGGGCCAACTCTTCGAGTCGCGCATCGACGCGCCCTTCCGCCGCGAACCGCTTGGCGAGCCGCACATAGGTGCTGTGGTGCCGCGCTTCCGACTCGAACAGGCTGCCGAAGAACGCCGCCAGCTCCTTATCGTCGAGATGATCGCGCAACAGACCAAAGCGCTCGCACGAACGCGCCTCGATCAGCGCGGCAATCAGCAGCCGATCGACCGCGCGCATCGGCTCCTCCTTGGTCGCCAGGAGGTGCAGCCGCTGGCCGTACTTGCTTGGCGGCAGCTTACGGAAGCGGATGCCGCGGCGTTCGAGCAGATTTAGCACGAGGTGAAAATGGCTTAGCTCTTCCTGCACGATGGCGGACATCGCGCGGACCAACTCCACGTCATCGACGTAGGCGAACAGCAGGTTCATCGCCACGCCCGCCGCCTTCTTCTCGCAATGGGCGTGGTCGAGCAGCAATTCTTCCAGATTGGCCGACACCTGGGCCAGCCAGCGCGGCGGCGTCGGTGCGTGCAGATTTAACATGGTGAAATCATAGAGCATGGGCGGAATAAACGACAAGCGGCAATCCGTGTTGACTGCCCTCGCGCCACACGCTATATAGCCGGCGGTTTACCAGCGGTCCGTCCGCCGGCTATCTATTGCGAAGGAATTCGGCCATGCCGAAACATAAGGTTTACTGGGCGCTAGCGCTCACGATCCTGTACCTGGCGGTCGGCGTGTCGGTGCTAGCCGCGCTCGCCAAGCACGAGCCAAGCTTCTACCGCCAGCATCAGGCGCCTCCAAGCGAGGCGCGCAAGGACCTGGCTTACGCATTCGCCAGCAAGTTTGGGCAAATGGTGGCGGATCGCAATGCCCGCATGGAGACGTGGGCTTGCCAGGCCACCGACGCCCAGATCAACTGCTTCTTCGAGGAGATCTTCGTCCAGCAAGGCGAAGCCGAGGGATTGCGCAAGCTCGGCATCTCGTCGCCGCGCGTCACGTTCGAGGACAATCATCTGCGTCTGGCGTTTCGCTACGGCTCCGGCTGGTTCAGCACCGTGATCTCCTATGATCTGAAAATCTGGCTCGTCCCCAAAGAAGCCAACGTAATCGCCCTGGAGATTCTGAGCGCCCGCGCCGGCGCCCTGCCGATCTCGAAGCAGTCGATCTTGCCGCAGCTCTCCGATTTCGCCCGCAAGCTGAATTACAAGGTAACGCTCTACCGCTACGAGGGGAACCCGGTCGCGCTCATCGAGCTGGAAGGCGATCAACTGCACCCGAAGGCACTTCTGACGACGCTGCAAGTCGGCGTGAACACGCTGTCGATCCACGGCAAGACGCTGGAGCATGCAGTGGCCCCGCTCGGCCCCGCCAAGACGCCGAAGTGACCCGCTCTCCCCGTTTTGCGCCCGCGCCGTCGGCCGTTTTACTCCGCGCTTATCCACACCAACCGCCAGCATTTTTCCTGGACATGTTCCAGCTTGACGCGCCCGCGAACGCGTGTCCCCTGCACCGCCAAAATCCGAGCATCCTGCAAGCCCGCCTCGTTCTCGAAAGTCCCAGCATCCCAGCGGCACACCGTGCCGCGATCGCCGCTGACCGGCCCTTCGTAATCAAGATACGCGAGACGATGATCCCCCAGCGCTGCCGCGTCGATGGCGCGTCCAAGTTCCGGTGCCTGCGCGAGACGCCAGGTCTGCAGGACGCCCCCGGCCTCCAGCATCAGGTCCCAGTGCAACACGGGGTGATCGTGTTCGAGAATGACAAAGCGCGGCACGCAGCAGACTCCGATTAATGCGGGCTTTCCATTTCTTCGCGCATGGCTGACCGGCGACGAGCGGATCCGCCATCGGCCTGCCGAATCGCGGCGTCATTGGAACGGCAGCTTGATCTTGGGCATCTTGGGCACCGGTATCTTATGGACCAGGTCTTCGATTTTCTGTTCCGCTTTCCGGAGCGGGTCCGCGACCTGGCCAGCCACCTTCTGGGCGATGCTCTTCCACATGTCGTCGTCGAACATCGCGAGGTAGTTGGCCATCAGGTGATTCGCCAGCGACACCGCCCCTGCCCTCGCAAGTCGCTTGCGGCGGTCGGCGGTCAGCTTGGCCTCGTCGGTTTCGCTCAGACCGGACTGCAGCGGTTCATGCAGGCCGAGCGCGCGATACACCAGCGACCCCACCGCAACGAATCCGTTCGCCACGGTCGAGATCAAACGCTGGAGCGGGGCCGTATTGAACGGATTGTTCAGCCAGTTTGCCGCCTCGATCGCCGGCAACGGCACGTGCGGCACGATATCGTCGCCGAACTCCACGCGATAGATCTCCTGCCCCGCCAGCGACTCGGCGAACGTCGCGTCTCCCGCGCGCGGCGCGGCGAACGTATAGGTCGCCGCCACCTTGACGCTCGGCTCTTGCTGTATTAGCCAGCGCGTCGCCAAGACCGCGAGCGCCGCCCCCTGGCTGTGCCCCGTGATGTAAAGCGGGCCTTGGAAACCTTGCCGCAAGTCGGCCAGGATCTGATCGTTGATCAGCCAAAGCTGATGGGCGAAGCCTTCGTGAATCTTGCCCGGCAAACCGAGCTGCGCTTGCGGATCCTCGTTGTACTCTGCCCGAAAATCCTCGGTCCAGTCATCCAGCGACGTGAAGATCGTCCCCTGAAAGGCGAGAACGGTCCTGTCCTCAAAGCGCAACACCGCGGCAAAGGACGTCGCCTTGGCGCCTTCCTGAGCAATGGCCGTGACTGCCGGGGCCTTGTCGGTGCTATCGATTGCGTCGACGCCGTAAGCCGGCGCAACGTTCGATTTGACGTCGTAGACATAGTTGCTGATTTTGGCCATCTGCTTGGCAAGCGACGTATCGAAGCTCATGAGCGACTCCTGAATTTGGAAACGGACAGGTGGATGCAGATTATTGTGAGCGTCAAGGAATCGTGTTGCAAGAGAATTCCGACCAGTGAAAAAAACAGCCCGGCGACGAACCGGGCTTCTTGGCTACAGCAGCACGACTTCCTTCTCGCCGCCATCGAGATCCTTGACGACGAACGGGTTTCCTTTCTGCTTTTCGGAGTGCGGGAAAGGCACGACGGATCGCTTTCGGAAGCTGGTCGAATTCCTTGAGACCCAACGTCCAATTTTACCCGCGTTCACTAAATGTCAAAATGAGAAAGCGACGAGCACCCTGGCAAAACGACACTTGGGCTGGATTGCTGATGTGGTGTTTGCTACCGTCCGCCGAGGAAACACCAAGGAGGGAGTCGTCATGCGGAAGCAGCCGAACGTTGTCATCAAGATTGCCACCCTCTTGAGTTCGCTGCTGCTCGTCGGCGGATGCGTCTCGTACCGCGGCGGAATGTTCGACGCGATTCCCGAAACCATGTCCGCCCAGAATACACAAGCGGGGAATCAATCCAAATCCCCGCCCGACTCCGCAAAAACTACTGCTGATACTCAGCCTGCCGATCCCGCCGGGCCAAACGCCAAGAAGACCGACCCCGTCATTTTCTACGGGACCAAAGCTCCCTTTAATTTTTCGATAAACGAAACGCCAAAGTAGCACCGGGAGCCGTCATGGACTTCTACGCGCTCGCCTGGTCCGCCGGCCTCAGCCTCCTGTTCTTCATTCTTGTCTTTCGGCCGCTTGAGTTGGTTTTTCCGGCCAAGCCGGGCCAGCGCTTCTTTCGTCCCGCCTGGTTCACCGATCTCTGTTTTTTTCTCGGCCAATACTTCTTGTGGGGCGGCCTGGTCCTTTGGATCCTGTCGCATTTCAATGGCTGGTTGGACGAGATTGTTTCGCAGACCTTTCGCCATGCCGTGGCCTCGCAACCCTGGTGGCTACAGGCAATCGAAGTCGTCCTGCTGAGCGACTTGATCACCTACTGGGGCCATCGCCTCCAGCACCGCGTCGGTTTTCTGTGGCGATTCCACGCGGTGCACCACTCCGCGGAGCATCTTGATTGGCTGGCCGCCCATCGCGAACATCCGCTCGACTCGATATACACCATCGGCCTCGTCAATCTTCCGGCGTTCGTCCTTGGCTTCCCGATCGAAACGCTGGCCGGGTTCATCGCCTTTCGCGGTCTGTGGGCGATCTACATCCATTCCAACGTCCGGCTCCCTACCGGCCCCTTGCGAATCCTGCTCGGCGCCCCGGAACTGCACCACTGGCACCACGCCCGCGACGCCGGCAACGCCGGCAACTATGGGAATATTTCACCCCTCTTGGATATCCTGTTCGGCACCCATACGTGCCCCAATCACGAGCCTGAACATTTCGGACTCAACGAGCCGGCGCCGAGCGGCTACCTGGGTTACTTGCTTCAGCCGTTCTTGCCGGCGAAACGCAAGGACGATCAACTGAGTCCGACAGCAGGGGAAACCGATACGGCGCCGAGTCAAGAGGTTGATAGCATTCTCGCAGACGAGGCTCGAAGCTCATTTCGAACCGTTCCGTGATGTGTGCTTTCCGTCTGATTTGTGTTTGGCAGCCGCCTTGAGGGCCCGGTCAATTTTGTCAATGACGCGACCATTGTGAGCTATCTTGCCGTGCTCGATACGGTTCAAGGTTGCCAGGCGGATTCCCGCACGCCGCGCCAGCTCCGCCTGCGTCAAACCAAGCTTGCGGCGATCACGCAAGATTCCGCGGGCGATGATGACGTCAACTGCTTCGAGCGAAAAATTCCCGTCCGCATCGGGTTCCGGCAGAGGCGGCTCCCAGATGTCGGCTTTCGTCGCCAATCGTTCATATTCCGCGGCGGACAGCATGACCATTTTCTTGCCGGCGACTTTCAGATGTTGCGCGTCAATCTTCATAAACGTCCTTTCGATGCCCGATCTTATCCACCACAATTTCATCGCGTTGAACGCGAAATCGAATGCGGTAGTCGCCTGTTCGTATCCGATACCAACCAGCCAAATTACCGGAGAGAGCCTTCGCTCCGCTCACGTCGGGCCAGTGTTGCAGGCGATGAAGCACCTTGCGCACGCGCCGCTGGATGACACCTGGGAGGCGATCCAATTCATCGAAAGCTTCGGGCGTCGTGCGAACAATCATGCAAGTAGTTTATTTCAAAACGCGATGAACTTGTCAATCGTGACACAAAAAGAAACAGCCCGGCATTGAGCAGGGCTACTCGTTTACAATAAGACGACTTCCTTCTCGCCGCCATCGGGATCCTTGACGACAAGCTGGTTGCCCTTCTGCTTTTCGGCATGAAGGAAATCGTAGACGGCAAGAGCCCGCTGGACGACCTCGGTCAGGCTGTTTGCCTGTGTCTGGTCACGGAGAGCTTCCAGTTTCTGCCGTGCCGACTCGCCCATTTCGAGATTCAAGCGGGAAGTCGGGTGGTTTTTCGCGATACGTGGCATCGTACTTCCAATTCAAGAATAGCCCGGCGCTGCCGAAGGCAAACACGCCCACACAAATGAGCAGGTTGCCGATCAAAGCATTGCTGCCGAGCTTGTCGCCGCACTCGGACATCGAATGTGCGATGCGCCACAGTGCGAGTGGCGTCATCATCGCAACTATGCCGGGGGCGCGACAGGTCATGGCGATGTCGAGGAGGCGTTTCACGATGGAAACAGTCTGCTTGACTTCGTGGACTTCGGTCACCTCGACGTCGTCGAAGCTCTCGTAGTCCGGCGAAATCGTTTCACGATGCGGTTGGCGCTGGTTCATACCGGGAATCCCTTTCCGGGAGCCGGCTTGAACGCAGCATCTGGTTCACAGCGATTTTCATCGTCGTGCACCCAACGGTGCGTTCTTGCAATTCCTGTCGCTCATCGCTTTTGGCCTATGGTGGCCCCACCACCACAACAAGATAGAAGAACAAACTGGCAAGCATCGAGAAGTGCCAAGCAAGTGCTTTTCGTTGAATCCAATCACTACTGTCCGGTTAAAAGTCTAACGAGCATAATGAGTTATGAACAGCGTTCCTTTGGGCCGAGCCAAGAAGCCTGCTGAAACAAGATAAAAACCGGGGTTTTCGCAAAAACTCCATT
>JACXTT010002101.1_pt1 | contig 31921 bp, 29 predicted proteins | sample 9270951 | NCBI WGS metagenome assembly JACXTT01 (sample SAMN15532306, study PRJNA645909) | rock metagenome | isolation source: weathered quartz diorite | place: Puerto Rico | collected 2017-06-21
AAACGGTTACTTCCTGCTGGGTGTAGCATTGTTTGCCGTAATGGGCATTACGTTATACCGGGTTGGGGTTAAACGTTCGAAGACGGCGTAAGCATTTATTTACGCGGCTCCTCGTAAAGGCCGAAAACATTTCCTGCGGGGTCGCTGAAACGGGCCGTGAGTTCCGGCGCGTCGCCACCAAGTGGTTGTACAATGGTACCCCCCGATGCAACTACCTTGTCAATGGCTGATTCTATATTATCTACCATGATATAAACCAGCAGCCCGGGTGCTCTTGCCGGCTCGCGGCCTTTAACCCAAACGCCGCTTATCTGGCCCGTTGTATCGTCGAAAGCAGTAGCGCCATCACCGCGCTGCCGGACCGACCAGCTGAAGGCTTCTTTATAAAAATTCATGGAGCGGTTAATGTCTGTAGCCGGTATTTCGATATAGCAGATCTTTCCGTTTTTTGATGCAGGATTATTTTCCATTGTTGTGCAGGTTGAATAGTGAGGCGGTTGACTAAACGGGTAGTGAGGTATGGACTAATTGTTTTTGAATGGAACCACCATTTCAAAAGAAGGGATATTCACATCGAATATCTTTTTATTGCTCAGGTTTTCCATCTGGTAGGTACCGCTCATGCGGCCCATTTCAGTGCGCAGGTTGCAACCACTTACGTACTGGTAGCGCTCGCCTGGGTTGAGCGTGGGTTGTACGCCTACTACGCCTTCTCCTTCCACTTCACGGTTTTGGCCGTTGCTGTCAAATATCTGCCAGTGGCGGCGGTGTAGTTTTACCGGGAAATTGTTCCGGTTTTCGATGGTAATACGGTACGCAAACATAAACTCCGACTGCAGGGGATTGGAATAGTCGGGCTGGTAGAAGGTTTCTACGCTGATTTCTATGCCTTCAGATACTTTGGAGACCATAGTAATGGCTGTTTGCTGCCTGAAGATAGGAAAAAAGCGGCGGACCTGCCAGTTTTTGTTGCGCTATTCGCCAAAATCTTGCCCGGGACGAGTAATTTTGCGGGGCTTGCCCCGTTTTAACCAGCAAAAAAACTATATACAATGAAGATAGCAGTAGCCAAAGGAGATGGAATCGGCCCGGAAATAATGCAGGCGGTTTTAACCATTTTCAATGCCAATAATGTTCCCCTGGAATACGAGTATGTTGATATGGGCAAATGGGTATTTGATAAAGGGTTTTCTAATGGTATGACCCCGGAAGCCCAGCAGACCATTGAAAGCCTGGGGCTTTTATTTAAGGGGCCCATGGAAACGCCCAAGGGCAAGGGAGTAAAGAGTGTGAATGTTACGGCCCGTAAAACCTGGAATACCTACGCCAACAAACGCGTATTCCAGACCCTGCACGGCGTAGATACCGTATTCAGCAAAGCCGGCATTCCTATTGACATTACCGTAGTACGCGAAAATATCGAGGATACTTATGGCGGCATCGAGCATATGCTCACGCCCGATGTGGCGCTCAGCCGTCGTTTCATTACCCGTCCCGGCAGCCTGCAGGTGATCAATTATGCCTTTGAAATGGCCCGGCAGAAAAAAGCGCGTCGCATTACCTGCGGGCATAAGGCGAATATCATGAAGATAACCGATGGCTTGTTCCTGGAATGTTTTTACGAAGTAGCCAAAGAATACCCCGACCTGAAGGCAGACGATATCATCGTAGATGATCTTTGTATGAAATTAGTAACCCGTCCCGATAATTTTGATGTAGTAGTGCTCACCAACCTGCAGGGCGATATTGTATCTGACCTCTGTGCGGGGCTGGTAGGCGGTTTGGGTTTTGCACCTTCCGCCAATATCGGCGATCACATTTCCATTTTTGAAGCGGTACACGGCACGGCGCCGGATATTGCGGGCAGGAACATAGCTAACCCTACCGCGTTACTATTAAGCGGTATCTCCATGCTGCTGCACGTAGGGCTGACCGAAAACGCCGGCATTATAGAAAACGCGTTATTGTATACCCTGGAGAGCGGCATCCATACGGGCGATTTTGGCGATAAGTCAGTTGCTGCCGTCAACACCACGCAGTTTGCACAAGCCATTATCGGTAACCTGGGCAAAAAACCGAAATTCAATGCCAAACCGGTAGTACCCAATATGCCGGGCACGCCCACGCCGTTTAAGTTGCTGCAAAATTCCATGATGGTGACCAAGGGCACTGTAACGGAAAATATCCTGGGCGTAGACATGTTTATTGAAAGCGAAGAACAGCCCCAGGCCATTGCCCACAAATGCCAGCGGCATGCGGGGGTAAAATTCAACCTTGTTAACATCAGCAACCGCGGTACGCAGGTATGGCCTACCGGCAGCGTATATACCAATCTCGTTAACCAATACAACGTGCGTTTTGAAAGCCTCGACGGCAGCCCGCTGAACCAGGTGGATATTATAGGATTGTATGTAAGCCTGAGCGGCAATTTTAAGATATGCTCCATTGAGCTGCTGAATACGTTTGGAGACAAGAAGGCGTATAGTTTGGCGCAGGGGCAGTAAGGGTTCTAAGCCGGAGTTCATCGTTGTGCAGGTGGGGCATGGCCTAATTGTTTTGGCAATTGAGCCGTGCCAGCTTTGCACCCTGCCTTATTCACAATCTTCCCTATCTTTAAGGATAACCAATACTACCTGCCGTATGCAACCCTCCCGAAGCATCCGCATCCAATCGATTGATATCCTTCGCGGCATTGTTATGATCATTATGCCGCTGGACCATACCCGCGATTTCTTTCATTTCCCGGCGGCCTTCAGCGACCCGTTGAACCCTGCCACTACCAGCCTTCCCATTTATTTAACCCGGTGGATAACCCATTTTTGCGCGCCTACGTTTGTGTTGCTGTCGGGCTTATCGGCCTACCTGTCGTCGCGCAATAAAACAGCGGGTGAGGCCAGTGCTTTTCTGATCAAAAGAGGACTGTGGCTGATGGTGGTAGAAATTGCAGTGGTAACACTGGGCATTACCTTTAACCCCTTCTATAATTTCATTATCTGGCAAGTTATCTGGGTCATCGGCGCCAGTATGGTCATACTTGGTTTATTGTGCGGCCTGCCGTATAAAGTACTCCTGGTCATAGGGCTGGTACTGTTTTTCGGGCATGACCTTATCTGGTATGTGCCCCTGCCCCAAACCGGTGCGGTGGCCTATCTCTGGAAAGTATTTCTTACGGCCAGGGTAACCATCATTCCCCTTTCCGGCGATCATGTGATAGGCGATTTATATGCCATCTTACCCTGGACCGGCGTTATGTTGATGGGCTATTGCATGGGGCCCTTGTTCGATAAAACATATCCTGCTGAGAAAAGAAGGCGTCAATTGCTTATAGCCGGTTTTTCATTAACCGTATTGTTCTTTGCCCTGCGCTGGATAAACCAGTACGGCGACCCCGCCCCCTGGAAGCATTGGGCTACCGGGCTGCAAACCTTTTTCTCGTTTTTCCTGGTCAGCAAATACCCGCCCTCGCTCATGTACCTCAGTGCTACGCTGGGTATTTCGCTGATGGCATTGTCACTGCTGGAAAACGCCAAAGGCAAATGGAAACAGGTGGTATCTGTGTATGGCCGCGTGCCCTTCTTTTATTATATCCTCCATTTTTACCTGCTGCATACCCTGCTCGTGATTGTGTTCTTTGCCACCGGGCATACAACAGCGCAGATAGCTAACCGTAACGGGTTCTACTTCCGGCCGCCCGGCTTTGGTTACAATCTTATTGTGGTGTACCTTATCTGGATGGCCGTAATAGCAGCCCTGTACCTGCCCTGCCGCTGGTTCAATAAATATAAAATGGAACACCGGCAATGGTGGCTGAGTTATGTATAAACCATAGCCGCATGCCTTCGGTAGACATCTGGTAGACATTCCTATTTTTGCCATAAGGAGTTGATGGTTTGGGCTACCCGGCACTGTATTTTGCCGGCCTAAACCTTATCCCATGCCTAAAAACAAAGTAATTGTTGTAAAGCAAATCCCCATTGCTATTATTGAAGTAAACAGCCAGGATTATATTTCATTGACGGATATGGTAAAATCATTTGGTGATGAAAATGTAATTTATCATTGGATGAGAAACCGTAACACAGTAGAATTTCTTGGTATATGGGAGCAACTTTACAATAGTAATTTTAAAGGTAACGAATTCGAGACCTTTAAAAAGCAGGCCGGTTTGAACAGTTTTAGCCTTACACCCCGCAAATGGATTGACAATACCGGCGCCATTGGCTTCATATCCAAAGCCGGCCGCTATGGTGGCGGCACCTACGCCCACAAAGACATTGCGTTTGAATTTGGCAGCTGGCTGAGCGCCGAATTTAAGCTCTACCTCATCAAAGAGTTCCAGCGGCTGAAAGAGGAAGAAAGCAAAACCCTCCAGTCGGAATGGAGCCTGCAGCGCACCCTGGCCAAAATAAACTACCGTATTCATACCGATGCCGTTAAAGACACGCTTATCCCGGCAGAAATTACCCGGCAGCAAATTGCCACTATTTATGCCAGCGAGGCCGACGTGCTCAACACCGCCCTTTTTGGCCAAACGGCCTATGAATGGCGGAAAGCCCACCCGCAGGCTACGGGAAATATCCGCGATGAAGCAACGCTGGAGCAACTGGTAGTACTCACCAACCTTGAAAGCATCAATGCCGTTTTCCTTCGACAGGAGCTTACCCAACCCGATCGGTTAAGAAAGCTCAACGAAATTGCCATCTCACAAATGAAATCCCTGCTATCTGCCGGCGCGGTAAAGCAATTAAAATGAAAAACCAACGCATCTACGGAGACGAAAGATCCGCTACCCCTAAACCCCTCGGCACCGAGGGGTTTTAAATGGAATAACTTAATTTTGCCTTTCCGGGACAACCGGAAACAATATGGACGAATACACGATTTATGTGAACGAGGTGGAAGAATGGCAGATGGTGCATGATACCAACGCGCTGGATGCGCTTTTTCAAAAAGCAAAACGCCTCCTGGTAGGCGGTGGCACCGTGGCGCTGGCCAGGAAAAACAGATTGGGCCACAGCGATAAGTTCGAGGAAATCTCCACGCTGGAAGACCTGGAAGCCTACCAAAAAAACGTATACAAACACCTGTAACAGCCCCCGGCAGCCACAGCAAAATTTGCTGTAACTTTCTCCCGAAAACAACAGCATGCAAAAAACATTTAAATATACCAACGGAGAAGTAACCATCGTGTGGAAACCCGATACCTGCATCCATTCCACCCTGTGCTGGAAAGGGCTGCATGAAGTATTTGACCCTACCCGCCGCCCCTGGATAACCCCCGAAGCCGCTACCACCGAAAAAGTTATTGCCCAGGTGCGCCAATGCCCCAGCGGCGCTCTCAGTTACTTTATGAATGCCGAAGGAGAAGCCGCCGCAGCAACGCCGCAACGTGACCCCGTAGCGGAAGCCGCGCATATTACCAATATAGAAGTGCGGCCCAACGGCCCTATTGTAGTAAATAATGAATGTGTGATCCGGCATCCCGACGGCAGGGAAGAAACCAGGGACGCCAAAGTATTCCTCTGCCGCTGCGGCGCATCATCCAATAAGCCCTATTGCGACGGCAGCCATAAAAAGATCGGGTTTGTGGGATAAGTGCGCGTTGCCGGTGGAGTAATTGAGGGTTGCCCCGATGGCTAATTGGCCGTTTCCACCATATAAAACAGGAAGATAATTCCCAGCAGTACTACCAGGAACAAAGCGGTATAGTGTATGCGCAGGTAGCGTTTTTCCTCCTGCTCCTGTTCTCTCATGCGCGCCCTTCCATAAAGAATAAATGTGGCAATTGCCGTAATACCGCAGGCAACCAGGAGCAGTATAAGAAGGTTTACCACCAAATCAGCTTTTTTTAGACAAGGTGTACCCGTTCTTCAACAGCCATTGCAGGACTTTGTCGCGGTGGTCGCCCTGCACAATCACTTCGCCGTCTTTGGCCGAGCCGCCCGTACCGCAATGGTTTTTCAGCTTTTTGCCCAGCTCTTCGCGGTCTTCGTCTTTACCCTCAAACCCTTCCACCAGGGTTACTACTTTCCCGGCGCGGTGCTTGGTTTCCAGCCTTACCCGCAGCCGCTGCTGCGCCGGCGGAAGGGTATCTACCTGCTCCTTTTCTTCTTCGAAAGAAAAATTGGGATCGGTACTGAAAACAAATCCCCGGGTATCCGGTTTATTTTTTTTAGCCATTTGGTTGTTTTTTTAGCTGCATGCTACAAGCCGCAAGCTACAAGACATTTGCCAGGCAAAACAGCCGCAGCCCAAGCCTTGCAGCTTGTGGCTTGCAGCCTGTAGCTTATATAATTACCGCCTTCAAACTCAAATCCAGGCTCCGCGCCTGGTGAATAAGGGCCCCGATGCTGATGTAATCCACCCCCGTTTGAGCGTATGCTTCCAGGTTACCCAGGTTGATGCCGCCGCTGGCTTCCGTTTCCATCTGCCCGTTAACCAGGTCCAGCGCCTGCGCTACCTGTGCCGCTGTAAAATTATCCAGCAAGATGCGATCTGCCTTACCATTTGCGAGCACCCGTTTTACCTCCTCCAGGTTTCTGGTTTCCACTTCAATCTTCAGGCCGGGCTTTACCGTTTGCACGTACCGGTATGCCCGGTCGATGGCGGGTTCAAGGCCGCCGCAATAGTCGATATGATTATCTTTCAGCATAATCATATCGTAGAGCCCCATACGATGGTTGATACCGCCGCCGATGCGCACGGCTTCTTTTTCCAGCAGGCGGAAATTAGGTGTCGTTTTACGCGTATCGAGCAAGCGGGTTTTATAACCGGCCAGTTTTTGGGTATACTGCCGCGTAAGGGTGGCAATACCGCTCATGCGCTGCAGGCAGTTTAATACCAGCCGTTCACATTGCAGGATGGTATATACGGAGGCCTCCACCTCAAAAGCCGTTTCGCCGGGCAGCATGGCATCGCCGTCTTTTTTAAATGCCGTAAAGACCGCAGCGGGTTGTTTAAACGCAACTATCTCCCGGGCTATATCCATGCCGGCCAGTATACCCTCCTGTTTGATTTTTAATACCGCCCGGCCTTTTGCATCGGCGGGAATAGAGGCCAGCGTGGAATGGTCCCCATCGCCAATATCTTCCTTTAATGCGGCAGTAATTAATACATGGAGCTGTTCGTGAAACGTGAGCATGGCGCAAAGATAAGAGGAAGGCGCACAAAAAAGCCCGCTACTGTCATAGCGGGCCTCCGGTATTCAAAGCGAACTGGTTTATTCTGCCGGCTGAAAAGCAATTTCCTGCACCACCTGTTTGTTGCCGATGCCTTTCATAAAAAACCGGGTGCGGTAATCACCGCTTTTTGTTTGTAATACGCCAATACAAAACCTCGTACCATTGTTCTCTCCTTTGGCCTTGATTTCAAAATTGCGTACGGTATTGCTGCTGAAAAAATCGCGCAGCACCATTTCAGCCTGTACACGGCTATAGGTATCGCTCCTGTCGGGCAGGGTAAGGTCTATCCTGCTGTCGAAGAAACGTGATAACTGGGTGGCATTGCCTGATTTTAGGGCAACAACGATATCTTCCATTTCCATACCGGCCTTTGAACCGGCGGTGAAAGAACTGAATACGAGTATGGCGGACATAGCGATCAGCCCGAGATAGCTTTTCATAACAACTCCTTTAGTTTTTCATGACATTTTCATGGGCCAGGATCGGATTCAACACATTAATAACTAAAAATATGCCAAGTTAGTACATGGTGCATAACTTATATATGCCAGCAAGTTGGTTTTGAGTGTTCTAGCTCCCGTTATTCCGAAAAACCGTAGTTTTAAGGCATGAATAAGAAGAAAGTTATCCTGGTCATAATGGACGGATGGGGCCTTGGTAAAAAGAAATCGGCCGATGCTATCCAAAACGCAAACGTTCCTTTTGTCAGCAGCCTGTATACAACCTGGCCCAATACCACCCTGGTGACCTGCGGCGAAGCCGTGGGACTGCCCGACGGGCAGATGGGCAACAGCGAAGTAGGCCATCTTAACCTGGGCGCCGGCCGCATCGTGTACCAGGAACTGCAACGCATTAATGTGGCGATACGCGACGGGTCGTTTGCCCGTAATACCGTATTGCTCGATACCATACGCCACGCAAAAGCTAATAATAAGCCCCTGCATCTCCTGGGACTGGTAAGCGACGGCGGCGTTCACTCCCATACCCGCCACCTCCAGGCCATTGTAGACGTTTGCCAGGCCGAAGGCCTCAGCAACGTGTTTATCCATGCTTTTACCGACGGTCGCGATACCGACCCCAAAAGCGGGCTGGGCTTTCTTTCCGGCCTGCAGGAACACCTGGATAAAAGCGTAGGCAAAATAGCCAGCGTAAGCGGCCGCTATTACGCCATGGACCGCGACAAACGCTGGGAGCGTGTAAAACTGGCCTATGATGCCCTGGTAAAAGGCGTGGGCCACATCGCTACCGATGCCCTGGCCGCCGTAAAGCAATCGTATGCCGATAATGTTACCGACGAGTTTATAAAACCCATCGTTATCACCGGCAAAGACAGGCAGCCCCTGGCCGCTATCAAAAACGGCGATGCTGTTATCTGCTTTAATTTCCGGACCGACCGCTGCCGTGAAATAACCCAGGTGCTTACCCAGCAGGCCGTCCCCGAACAGGGCATGCAGCCGCTGGACCTGTATTATACCACCATGACCCAGTACGACCACAGTTTTAAAAACGTACACGTGGTATTTGAAAACGATGATTTAAAAAATACCCTCGGCGATATCATTGCCCAGCAGGGCCTGAAGCAAATCCGCATCGCGGAAACCGAAAAATACCCCCATGTCACCTTCTTTTTCAGCGGCGGCCGCGAAAAGCCGTTTGAAGGCGAAAAAAGGATCATGATTCCCTCTCCCAAAGTGGCTACCTATGACCTGCAACCTGAAATGAGCGCCGTTGAACTTACCGATGCCATTATACCGGAAATAGCCGGCAAAACCGCCGATTTTATCTGCCTCAACTACGCCAATGCCGATATGGTGGGGCATACCGGCGTATTTCCAGCCGTGGTAAAAGCGGTGGAAACGGTAGATAAGTGCGTGGAGCGGGTAGTAACCGCGGCCCTTGAAAACGGTTATACTGTTTTTTTAACGGCCGACCATGGCAATGCCGACTATATGGTTAATGATGACGGCAGTCCCAATACCGCCCATTCGCTTAACCTGGTGCCGTTTTTTATCATCGACAAAGACTGGAAGGGAACCCTGAAACCGGGCAAACTGGGCGACCTGGCCCCTACCATTCTTACCATGATGCAATTGCCCGTCCCGAAAGAAATGACCGGCACGATTCTTATTTAAAAGCTTTGTATACACATGATAAAGAAAATTCTCCTGGTGCTATTGATTGCCCTCGTGATCATCCAGTTTTTCCATCCCAAAAAGAACGTAGGTACCGAGCCCTCCCCTGATGGCATAGCCGCTGTATACAACACGCCCGACAGCGTGCAGCAGGTACTGGCCGTGGCCTGCAACGATTGCCATTCCGGCAATACCCGCTATCCCTGGTATAATAATATACAACCGGTAGCCTGGTGGCTCGATAACCATGTAACCGGGGGGAAAAAAGAGCTGGATTTCGATGCGTTTAAAACCTTTACACCCCGCCGGCAGTACAATAAAATGAAATCCCTGGTGCGTGAAATCAGGGAGGATGGGATGCCGCTGGACAGCTATACCTGGATTCACAAAGACGCCATCCTGAGCCCCGCGCAAAAGCAATTGCTCATTAACTGGGCCGAGGGCATCCAGCACCAGATGGAAAAGACCTACCCGGCCGACAGCCTGGCCCGCAAAAAGCCGGCGCCCCAAAATTAGTCAGCTTCATCAGGAAACATATAAAGAACGCCGGTAGTATTAGTTTTTATTCAATAAAACCGGCGTTCTTTTAAAAATCGAATTATTACTCCTCCTTTTCTATAGACAAATAGAGGGCCGTTAGGCCTCTTAATATATTTTTTTCTAATCCAGGCATCTATTATTTTGATAACCGAAGCAGCGATGAGTATTGGAAATTGTCTTAACTTACATGGTAACCAAATGTCCCCAATGACTGAGGAAGCCATTTTACAAGGTTGTTTACAGAACAATGCTGTTGCACAAAAGGAATTGTACAGCCGGTACAGTCCTAAAATGCTGGCAGTTTGTTACAGGTTTGCACATAACCGTGAGGATGCGGAAGATATGTTGCAGGAAGGATTTATAAAAGTCTTTTCGCAAATACATACGTTCCGCAACCAGGGAGCTTTTGAAGGCTGGGTGCGCCGTATTATTGTACATACCTGTATCAACAACCTGAAAAAAAATAAAAAGTTCAGTGAAAGCGTGGATATCATACATGCCACTGCCGTGCAGGTCAGGGAAGAAAGCGTGCCTTCCATTGTGCAGGCAAAGCAGGTGGTGGAATGCATCCGGATATTACCCATTGGGTACAGAACTGTACTCAATCTATATGCCGTAGAGGGCTATTCGCATAAAGAAATAGCCGATATGCTGGATATAGAAGAAAGCACCAGCCGTTCACAGTATACCAGGGCGAAGCAAATGCTGGAGGATATTCTGGTTAAGAAAAAGATACTGCAACTGCCGGCCAGGAAAATGGATATACTAACTGCTTTTGGACGATGAGAAACAGATGATTACAGTTGCCGTAACAGGATGCTCATGAAGAACCTTTTATTGTAGTACAATAATCCGTACACAAAATACCCTGGCAATGGAGCGAAACCTTTATAATGATGACTTTGAGGAGTTTTTAAAACAAAAAGCCGATCAAAATAAGATGTACCCATCTGACCGGGTCTGGAACAATGTTTATGGTTCCCTGCACAACCGGAGAAGATGGTTTGCCATTGGCCTTGTATTGCTGCTTATCACTTCCGGCCTCATGATAAGCCGCGAGGTATTAATGACCGGCGAGGGCCAGCTGGCGCAAAAAGCCGCTCCCGCCCACCAGCCACTTATTACACCTGCCGCCGCCGAAAACGCATACGCGAACATTGGCATACCTGCTTACAAGGGAGCTACGTTACAAAGCAACCGCGTATCCCATACTTACAATACTACCAATAGCAATACGGCTGCAACCGATGCGGTAAACAGTGTTGACCAACCCGCCAATACAGAAGCGCTTATTCCGGGCAATACATCCATCGGAACATCCAACCTCGTAGCCCTTCATGTACCCGAAACCGAACAGCAGGTAATTGTAAACGATGGCCCTGCTTCAGAAAACGGGAGTATTGCACCGGCGGCCAACGCATCCGGCAATACCACGCTGAAAAATGCTATAGTACAACCGGTACAGCCTTTCCATCCTTCTATTTCGGTAACCAACAAAAAGGAAAACCCGGCAAAGGATGAATTTGGCACTATCCAGGTAAAAATACCCCTGCGCGATAAATGGAGCATGAAGCTGTATGGCAGCCCTATTGTAAGCTACCGCCGCCTTACCGATTTGAGCAAAACCGCCAAGTACGTACCGGTGGCCATCAGCTACTCGGGCAATATCGATAATTATGTGCATCATAAACCCGCACTCGGCTTTGAACTGGGCACCCGTATTCAATACAAACTTAGCCCCAGCCTGAGCATATTCAGCGGCGTACAACTGAATTATTCCCGGTATTATATAGACGCTTATAAATACACTTCCGAAAGGGCTACCATCGCCCTCACATCGTCTTCGCCGGCAGATACACTGGCCAATTATACTTCCATCCGCAATTTCGGGGGCTATGCGCCCGAGCAATTGCAGAACCAGTATTTCCAGGTAGCCATGCCCCTGGGTGCTGAATTGAAAGTATTGGGCAACGACCGCATACAACTGGGCATCGCTGCTTCGGTGCAACCCACGTATATGCTGGCCAGCAGCACCTATCTTATATCTTCCGATTTCAAAAACTATGTAGAGAACAACGATCTTGTACGCAGGTGGAATATGCATACCAATTTTGAAGCCTTTATCTCTTATGAAACCGCTACCGGTTTAAGATGGCAGCTGGGCCCGCAATTCCGCTACCAGGTATTTTCCAGCTACAGCAACCAATATCCCATCCGGGAATACCTGACCGAATTTGGCATCAAGCTCGGTATTACGAGAATTCTTAGAAAGAAAAAGTAAGCGGGTTGCCAAATAGCGTTACTTTTTGATTTTCCTGTATTTTTAAGGCATGAAGAACTTACTGTTTGCCCTGGCAATTACCTGCGCTGTTTTTTCCTGCAAAAATCATCCGGCCAATAACGATAATACTGCTTCTACCGGCAGTCATGATACCACGGCTACTTCCCCGGCCGACAACCTTTCTTCCAGGCCCGACACCGCTGCCGAAGCACAGGCTTTTTTTCCTGTGGCAGATTATATTGGCGGGCAGCTCAGGTGGATAGATTCACTCCAGCTACCGATCTCCAAATCCGTGACCGTGAACGGGAAAATAATAAGCCGGGAAGCGCTTTCCGATGCCGAATTCCGCCGGCTGGCTGATTATTTCCGGCAGCCGGATATTGCCAACCCTGCTATAAAAAGATACTATAAAGAGAGCAGCTTCGCCGACCAGAGCATCAATTCCGTTACACTCACCTATGCCACTACCAACCCCGATCTTGAAATCAGGAAAGTAGACGTTATCATCCAACCCGACCCCGCAAAGAGCAATAAAGTAAGGACCATTTACATGGAAAAAAGCCTGCGGGCCAACGATACCATTATCCGGCAAAAGCTTTACTGGAAGGCTAATCATAACTTCCAGGTGATTACAGAAAAACAGGTGGGCAAAACCCTGCTCCCGGCCGAGCAGTTAAAGGTGGTATGGGACCCCACGGAATAACTTTTTCTTTCCGAACTTTGTCCCTTCAATAAGCTATGAGCTACCAGCTTTGAGCTACGAGCCGTTTGCAGGGCAAAAGCGCTCGCAGCTAATAACCCGCAGCTCACAGCTAAAAAAATATCATGACGGCACAGGAATTCCAGCAGCTGGCGCATACCATACCGGTCAATCCCGGCATTTATAAATATTTCGGCAGCGATAATGAACTACTCTACGTGGGCAAGGCCAAAAGCCTGCGCAAACGGGTAAGCTCTTATTTTACCAAAACCTTTACCAGCTACAAAACCCATGAGCTGGTAAAACGCATCCAGCACATCGAGTTCACCATCGTAGACTCGGAACAGGACGCGCTTTTCCTGGAAAATTCACTTATAAAAGAATTTCAACCTAAATACAATATTGATTTAAAGGACGATAAAAGTTTCCCCTATATCGTCATTAAAAAAGAGCCTTTCCCCCGGGTATTTCTTACCCGCAAAAAGATTAACGATGGCTCCGAATACCTGGGCCCTTTTACCTCGGTGGGCAGGGTGCGGGAACTGCTCAATTTTATTAAACAGAACATCCAGCTACGCACCTGCCAGCTTAACTTATCGGATCAGAATATAAAGAAAGGAAAGTTCAAGGTATGCCTGGAATACCACCTGGGAAACTGCAAGGGGCCCTGCGAGGGACTGCAAACAGCGGAGGGATACCAGGAAGGGCTGGTACAGCTCAAAAACCTGCTCAAAGGCAACCTGGGCGCCGTACTGGCCCGGTTTAAGCAGGAAATGCGGGACTACGCCGAAAAAATGCAGTTTGAAAAAGCGGAAATGACCCGCAAAAAGATTGACCACCTGGAAAACTACCAGGTTCGCTCCGTAATAGTAAGCAAACACCTGGGCACAATAGATGTGTTTTCCGTGCTGAAAGACGACGATATAGCCTATGTCAATTACCTGATGGTACAAAACGGCACCATCGTTCAAACCCATACTATACAGCTGCAAACGCATCTGGAAGAGGATGAGCAGGAAGTACTGGCATTTGCCATCGCGCAATTGCGGCAAACCTTTAACAGCGTGGCTGCCGAAATCATTGTGCCCTTTGAAATGGAATACCCGGAAGAAGGCATCATGATAACAGTACCGAAAGGAGGCGATAAAAAAAAGCTGCTGGAATTATCCGAAAAAAATGTCAACTACTTTAAAGAAGACATCCGCAAGAAAAAGATACTGCAGCTGGAAGGTAAATCGGACCTCGATAAGAAAAAAGTATTGTACCAGCTGCAGGAAGATTTGCAGCTGATGGATTTACCTCTACACATAGAATGTTTTGATAATTCCAATTTCCAGGGAAGCTATCCTGTATCGGCTATGGTATGCTTTAAAGATGCGGTGCCCAGCAAAAAAGATTACCGGCATTTCAACGTAAAAACGGTAGAAGGCATTAACGATTTTGCCACGATGAAAGAAGTGGTGTACCGCCGCTACAAGCGTTTAAAGGAAGAAGGACAGCCTTTTCCGCAACTGGTGATAATAGACGGCGGCAAAGGGCAACTGGGCGCTGCCCTGGAAAGCATTAATGAATTAGCCCTGAGCGGGGTGATGACGGTGGTAGGATTGGCAAAAAACGAGGAGGAGATCTTCTTTCCCGGTGATAAGGAATCGCTTAAACTGCCCTACAACAGCGAGAGCCTGCGGCTTATACGGCGCATACGCGACGAGGTGCACCGGTTTGGCATTACGTTTCACCGCAAGCAGCGCAGCAAGGGTACGTTTAAAAACGAATTGGAAACGATTAAGGGCATTGGCAAATCGACAGCCGATTTACTATTAAAAGAATTCAGGTCCGTGAGTAAGGTAAAAGAAGCGTCTGAAGCGCAAATAGCACAGGTAGCGGGCAAAACAAAAGCGGCCATTGTGTGGAAGCACCTGCATGAGGGACAAAATGGCTGATTTTCTATACTAAAAGGTAAAAAAAAGGGGCCCGGATAGAAATCCAGCCCCGTTTTTAAAATCCAATATCCTATGAAAAACCGTTGTAAAAATAACAAACATATTTCACAATTCAATACCTGTTAGTGGGTATTTTTTTGTGTCACTACATAGTATTATTCAGCGCTTTAAATGAAAAAAGGCATCGTAAAAATACGATGCCTTTTAGCTAAATACTTGTTTGGAATTAATATGACCAGAGATCCTGTTCGTAGTTGAAAATCTTCTCCTTGATATTATCACCTTCCAGCAAACGCAGGATGGGGTCTTTGATATACTCCTTAATGTACAGATCATTAGGGTTTTCTACCGTCGACTTGATAATACGGCTGGCAAACATGCGGCTTTCAAACACTTCCTCCCAGCTTAAGCGGGCGCCGAAGTTTTTGCCGTTGTAGGCCTCAAACTTGGCCAGCATAGGGCGTAAATCGGGGTAATAAACCCAGAATACAGGGGTCACGTCCCGTACAGAACCATCGGTGTTCTTAATGGTCTTGAGGGGGGCAATGCCCAGGATACGTGTATGCAGGCGGGAAGATTCCTTATCAAAAATTACGTCTTCCTTTATCCAGTACTTTTCGATGCCATTGGGGTCGAATTCATTTACTACAACTGAATCCTTTGTGATCCCCAATGTACCGGTTGGGTCTTTTACCCAGTCCTGAACGGGAATGGTATACGATTTACCAACCAGGTCGGCGGTAATTTCCTTGAGTGTATACGGTGTGGTAAAACGGTCGTCGTTGGGGTTAAAGGCGGTAATTTCGCCGCTTTTAATAGCATTCAGCAGGATGATAATAAACCGCTGGTTACCGTTGTCGCCCTCCGCCTTGTAGACAAAAGGCAGGTTCATTTTTTCATGAACATCGATTTCCCTCCACAGGCGCTGGCGGTATACCGCATCATCTTCCCTGATGTGTTCATAAGGGAGCGGATCACGGTCCTTTACCAGGTTGCGTTCGATGGCGTCATCGTTGCGCAGGCTTTTGCGTATTACACCCAGGTTCAACTCAGGATCCGGGAGAACCGTTTTGGGTTTGGTAGTATCCGCAGCGGCTACCGTTGCAGTAGGCTTCCCTGCATTTTTAGAGGTGCTTTTCCCCTTGCCGGAAGTGGTCCTTTTCTTTACGGTACGCTTCGGACCCGTCTGCGCGTCAGCAGTTCCCACACAGATAACCAGCACGGCTGCTAACAAACTCAATTTGATGATTCGGTTTCTCATTATTATCAATTTTTAATCGAAATATTCAATTTACTGGAGCTGGAAACCTATTGTTCCAAGATCTCTTACCACTCCATCGGGTCCTTTTACCCTTACGTTATCAAAGAAGAGCGAAGTACCGGGAGCTGCTTCTTTAATAAGGCTGGCGGCATTACCAGTCCAGCGGGGGCCATCGTTCGAAAACTGGCGGTATACACCACCGGTATTGGCACCTACTACGTAACCCACTACCTGGAACTGTGCGTCAAACTCAGAGTCCATCAGTTTGGCAATTACACCGCCCTGGGCCTTGAGGATTGCCGCTGCAATACGGCCGCCTTTCTGACCAGCTACAGTAGGAGTGGGGTCGGGTAAGCGCTTACAACGCATCTGGAAAGGTGTATTCTTACCATTTACCAGTACATTTACAGTGGCCAGCCCGAGTGTATTGGGTTTAATAACATACCTGTCGCCGCTTATATGCTCAATAGAGCCATTAGTAAACGAAGGATGCATTTTTTCTGCACCGGCAGAACCGGCAGATATGGTCAGGGGGTTGTCAACACCAACATACAGTACGTTCATCTTTTCGAGGAACACAGAGGCTCCTGAAGGAACGCCCACGGTATATTTTACCGTTTTCGGTACTGTGGCAATAGAACCATCGGGCTTTACATAGTCAATTTTTACGTTTACCGTGTGCTCACCGGCGCCGCTGGCAGTAGTGGAGTAAACCGCTGTACCATCGGGCTGCAGGTTTTGCAACTGGCCTTCTACGTAAATCTTGGGCGCTGCAGCCTTGCTGAACGCACCCACACCAGCCGTGATTTCTATTTTATCGCCAGGCATAGCATACGAAGTGCTGGCCGTTGCGATAGCCTGGAACTGGTCGAATACTACTTTTACCTGGCCTACCTGGGCATGCAGGTAATCTACCATCTGCGATTCGGAATTCTTTACATCGTTTTCCAGTTTGCTCAGAATGGTGATAGCCGCAATAGTAGGCGTCATGTGAAAGTTGGCAAAAGCCCAGTTCTTGGCGGGGTCGCCCATATCGTTGCCGGCAAGCTTGGCAGAATCAATCCGCAGGTTTACCGGTAAAGACTTTGCGAAATCGGCCGTTGCTTTTTTAATCGCATCCATGGCAAGCGGGTTGCTGGTCACATCTGCGGGAAGATTAGCGGGATTCAATACATCCAGCACCTGCTGGCGGTATGTAATCATGTTATTGTACAACGTCTTTCCTTCAGTCTTACCGTCTTCTTCTTCGGTAAACAGCTTGGTAGGCGCATCGAGGTCATCCTCTTTGAACTCTTCCTTGCCGTCTTCCATGTGAAGGCCGGATTTTTCTTTCAGGGTCTGTTTCAGCCCGTCAATGTATTTGGCTAAGGAGGCAGAAAGCTGCTGAACCTTAGCTGCTTTGGGCGCCCAGATGGCAGCCTTGGCAGTGGTTTGAGGGTTTTTCAGATCCTCGGTGAACGCTGAATAGATCAGGTTATTTTTCCCGTCTATGGCGTTATTTGAATTAAGTATACTTTTATCTACGGTTTTGAAGGCTTCCAATACTTCGTTTGATACGTTGAGCGCCAGGAGCGCTGTCAGCACCAGGTACATCATATTGATCATCTTCTGCCGCGGTTCTTTAGGCAAAGACATGGATCATGTAGTTTAATGTTTGTAATCAGGTTTTTCCACTTACTTCTTCTTTTCAAAAGGATACGGAACGAGCTCTAAAAATGGCTGTTCTTTTCTCTTTTAACTACGACACCCTACCTTGCATTGCACTCAGCATGTTACCATATACCTGGTTCAGGCTGCCGAGGTTTTTAGCCAGTATGGCAATCTGTTCCTGTGTTTTCTTGGCATCATCCACGCTTCCTTTCATAGCCTGTGAGGCCTGTGCCAGGTTGCTGTAGAAATTGTTCATTGCCTTCAGGTGATTGTTGGTATCCTGTAATTCCAGTTCGTAAATCGTGTTGAGCGAAGAAAGGTTTTTAGTTAAAACCTGGACCTGGCCGTGGAATTGCTTGGTAGACTCAGAAGCATCGTTGAACGACTGCATGGTAGCGGCCGACTTCGTGTAAGAGTCCTTCATAGCACCCAGGGCTGCTGTAGCCTCTTTTGTTTTTGCGGTGTAATCGGAAGTAGCGGTTACCACTTCGGATACATCTTTTATCTGGTTGATAGTGGTTCCGAATTTCTGGAAACCATCACCCAGTTTCTTTAAGTTAGCCGGAGTAATATCTGCTTCCTGCATCATCTTATCGAGTGAGTTCAGGGCAGGATTGCCTGAATTGTTGCCTGCCATCTTGGGCAGTGCTTCTGCGAGAGCTTCCATTTCGTGTCCGGGAGGCGGCAAAAAGGCATAAATAATGAAGATAACAGCCTCTGTTAACAGACCCACGGTCAACATAACGTTAGCAATCGGTTTGTGAAGGATTTTTGCCCAGGCACCGAAGATTACAACAGCAGCGCCAACGCATACAAATACGTTCACAAGTCTTTCTGTACTTTTACTTACTCCAGCCATAGTTTTCTTTTTTTTAGAGTTTTTTAAACGGTTTTTTAGAGAAAAGAAAGTTGTATTGATTTTTTTACTGAAAATCAAGGGTAAAACGACCCGGACAGAGAAAAATTTTGTCCGGGTTGTTAAAAATTACTTATAAGTGGCAATTTTCTTATAGTGCAGTCCTGGTCTTAGCGGCGACCCTGTACAGCAGGTAAATCGATTACGCAACGGAAGCCGATATAAGATTTGGCAGTATCCTGGTATTCATACGTACGGGTGCTGGTTTGCAGGAAATAGCCTACATCTTTCCAGCTACCGCCACGGATTACTTTCCTCTTCATGCGGGGAGGATCGGTGTCCTTGGCATTGTACCTGATATCAGGATTCATGTCATGTTGGAAGTTATAACCACCTTCATAATAAAGGGAAGAAGTCCACTCGGCCACATTACCTGCCATGCAATACAGGCCAAAATCATTGGGCCAGTAAGCATCGGCGCGCACGGTATAGAAACCACCGTCTTCAGGATAGTTACCACGGCCGGGTTTGAAGTTGGCCAGCAAACATCCTTTTTTGTTTCTCAGGTAGTAGTTACCCCAGGGGAACATCGACTGTGAGCGTCCGCCGCGGGCTGCATATTCCCACTCTGCTTCTGTAGGCAGGCGGAAATCGGATTCCTGCGCCCTTTTCTTCGAATCAAGAAAAGCATTCAGGTAATGGGTTCTCCACTCGCAGAAAGCCGTGGCCTGTATCCAGTTCACACCTACTACAGGATAATTGCCGGTAGCGGGGTGGCTGAAATAACGTTTGGTCATGGGTTCATTGTACGAATATGAGAAGTCACGAATCCATACCAGCGTATCGGGATAAATTTTAACCGGTTTCTTTTCGATAAACAACGACCTGGGCTTACCGGCATTTTCCCGCTTGGCAGCTTCTTTCAGGTTGAATGTTTCCGATTGGTAAATAATTTTAGCCGGGTCTATTTCTTTTTTACCAAACAGGCGGTTTTCGGGGGTTACAATCAACTGGTCGATTTTTTCAACGGTTGCTTTATCACCCCATTTGATGGTAGAAGCCTTTTTCCAGTCAACAGCGTCTACGCCATCCACGCTTTTCACATAACCCATCATCTTTGCAGCGATGGAATCACGTGTCCAGTACACAAACTGGCGATACTCGTTGTTGGTAATTTCAGTAGCATCCATCCAGAAGCCTTCGATCGACACCTGCCTGTTGCGGGAAGTGTACGCATAGTTTACATCCTCATCGCTCGGTCCCATGTGAAAGGTGCCGGGCGGAATATAAACCATACCTGGAGGCTTGGGAAGTTGGTACCTGCTGGCGGGAGCAACTCCGTGGAGCTGGCCGTCACTAATCGGGCCTTTGGAGGAACTTCCGGACTTGCAGCCAGCTAAGAATAACATAGCTACTGCTAGTAGCATGGAAAGGTTTTTCATTTTCATTTTATTAAAGGGTATTCGGCAAATATAATGTCTTGTCAACATTGGCTACAAGTTTAGAAATTTTATTTCAATAGTCAAATCGTAAATTCCCCGTCCGTATTAAACGAGCAATTATAGCGGTTTATTGTATAAGTGGATAACCTTAATACAGGGCCCTAATTTTCAAGCTGTTGAATCATTTCAGATAGGCTGGCAACAGGGGGTTTACAAGCGTAGTTTTCACAGAGGTAAATAAGCGGCGGATCAATGAACTGTTTCCCCCTTAGCAGGGGGAACGCTTCTCCCGGGTACGCGGACAGCTGCAGTACAGCCTCCGGCATGAAATTATGCAAAATATCGAAATGGACGGCACTAAAATTTTCCCCAGTCACCACCACTTCCTTCAATCCCCTGGCCAGCAGCAGGTACTGGTTGGCCCAGCCACCGAACGAAGTAGGATACCGCACAATTACAGAACGGAGCGACCACAACATGGCAGACGCCCGCGCATGCCATTCCCTGTTATCAAATACGGAAGATAAATACAGCAGGTTGCCGGCCATGACTGAATTACCTGAAGGGGTGGCGCCGTCATATATTTCCTTTTTTCTGACAATAACATCCTCCTGGGCGTTGCCGGTAAAAAAGAAAAAACCGGTAGCGTCCTCGCCGAATCCGCTGATGACCTGCTCCGTTACCCTTTTTGCCTCCGTGAGCCAGGCACCATTGCCGGTAATTTCCTGCAAATGGATCAGCGCCTGTACTAAATACGCACAGTCGTCCAAAAAGGCGGGGTAGCGCCCGGTATTTTTTTTCCAGGTATGAAAAAAACCGGTTCCATTGGCAAATTGCTGCAGCAAAAAATCCATATTTTTCAATGCCAGCATACGATAGCGGTCATGCCCCGTAGCGGCAAACGCCTTGCTGCAGGCCGTATTCATCAGGGCATTCCAGCCCAGTAATATTTTATCGTCCAACCCCGGCCGTATGCGACCGGCGCGATGCGCCATCAGCTTTGCCCGGCCCGCTTCCAGCTTTTCCGCCAATACCTCCGCAGGCAGGCCATGGGTAGCCGCAAATCTGGCCGGGGGCACCGGCACATGAAGAATATTGACGCCTTCCCAGTTGCCTTTTTCGGTTACATCATAATAAGCGCAAAACAAGGGGGCATCCGCTCCCAGCAACGCGTCTATTTCCGCTTTCCGCCACACATAAAACTTCCCCTCCTCTCCCTCACTGTCGGCATCCAGCGCGGCATAAAAACCAGCTTCGGGCGACAGCATTTCCCGCTCTATGAAGGCCATGGTCTGCTCAATCGTGTCCCGGTAATGCGGCAGGTGGGTAAGCCGGTACGCTTCGCTGAGTACTCCCAGCAGTAAGGCATTGTCGTACAGCATTTTCTCAAAATGGGGCGCCAGCCAGCGGCTGTCGGTCGAATACCGGGCAAAACCTCCCCCCGCCTGGTCGTAAATGCCCCCGTAAAGCATTTTGTCCAGGCTCAGCAGGGCCTGTTCCAGGGCCTTTTCTTCTTTATAAAAATGATAGTAACGGAGCAGGTACTGGATACAGGCTGTTTGCGGAAATTTTGGCGCCTGGCCAAAACCACCCTCTTCCGTGTCGGCGGTTTTCATAATGGCCTGGAAAATATCGTGCAGGCCCGGGATATCAAAAACAGGTTCACCGGGCTCCGCAGAAAGGCCAAAGGCATTCGATTGCAGCAGGTGCATGGTAAGTTGTTCCGCCTGGGCGGTTATTTCTTCCCGTTTGTCACGGAAAGCCGTAGATACACCCATAAGTATTTCGGTCCATGAAGGGCGGTTGTAGAGCCGCTGCGGCGGAAAATAAGTACCTCCGTAAAACGGCTTAGCGTCAGGGGTAAGAAAAACATTCAGCGGCCAGCCCCCGCTGCCGCTCATGGCCTGTACCGCATCCATGTAGATATGATCGAGATCGGGACGTTCCTCGCGGTCTATTTTGATGTTGACAAAATGCTCGTTCATGAGCCGTGCCGTGTCTTCCTGCTCAAAGCTTTCGCGTTCCATAACATGGCACCAGTGACAGGCCGAATAGCCGATGCTGACCAGTATTGGTTTGTTTTCCTGTTTCGCCCGTTGCAATGCTTCTTCTCCCCACGGATACCAATCCACGGGATTATGGGCATGCTGCAGCAAATAAGGACTGGTTTCGTGTATGAGACGGTTGGGTGGCATAGTTGATAGATGATAGTTGATAGATGATAGTTGATGGACATTAAAGATGTCAAACATCGCTTATCCAAGCAAACGTCTGTCAACTATCAACCATCAACTGTCTTTCCCCTGTGCGGCAAGGTATTTATCCAGCGCAGCTACCATAGAAGGGGCTTGTGGCTGCGGGGCTTTTATTTCCAGTGTCAACCCTGCGTCTTCCACTGCTTTGGAAGTATTGCTTCCAAAAGCACCGATATGCGCGCCGTTTTGTTTGAAGGAAGGGAAATTATCAAAAAGACTTCTTACGCCGCTGGGGGTGAAAAAGCAAATCACATCAAAATCGTGTTCGCCGATAACGCCCGTTACATCATTGCTGATGGTACGGTACATATAGGGAGTGGCAAATTCGCAGTTGTGCAGTTTGAGCCAGCCTACAATCTCATTGTCCTGCTGGTTTTCCGAAACGGGGTAAAGAAATTTCTCGTTTTCCTTATGCTTGTTGATAACGTCAAACATGCTTTTGTTGGTGCCATCGGCGCCATAAAACACTTTGCGTTTGCGGTAAAGAATGAACTTCTGGAGATAAAGCGCTACAGCTTCTGTAATGCAGAAATATTTTGTGTCCTGTGAGATATTCACTTTCATTTCTTCGCAGATGCGGAAGAAGTGGTCAATGGCATTGCGGCTGGTAAATATGACAGCAGAATAATGGGCAATATCTGTCTTTTGCTTTCGGAAATCCTTTGCGGGTATTCCTTCCAACCTTATAAAAGGATGAAAAGACAGTTCAACACTATACTTTTTCGCCAACTCGAAATACGGCGATTTGTCCGTTTCGGGCCTGGGTTGAGTAATCAGGATCTTTTTGACCGTTTTTGCAGGAATTCCTGCGGTTTTTGCCCCGTTCTTTACCATGTCGTATATGGATATGGTTTCGCAAAATTAAAAAAACTTCTCTATAAAATACTCAATAACACTTTGTAAATCAGTAATAGCGGTGCTATCTCAAAGGCGCAAAGGTACATAAAAAAATGAAATGGACTAACTTTAACTTCCCGCCGCACCGGCGCAAACGATACAATGTAGCGGTAAGCAAAAAAACTGAACACGAGCACGTACGACAAAGTGAGCAGCACGCCAAACCAGGAAGCCATACAAAAAGCCATTAATATGAGCATGGGGAACAGGAATATGCCCAGCAGCTTATTGACCAGGAACACGATAAAAATATAGGTATTGGCCGCCTCCCGCATGTTGAAGACCCAGCCGGTGAATTTTAAAATACTGAATTTTATTATATATACCACGCCTACCACCATGGAGCTGTAAAGGAAGGGGCCCCAAAACTCGTCATCACTGATAAACCCGTAATGCCGGCGCAGGAAAACAATGTACAGCCCGGCCACTATCACAAAAAAGATATTGAGCAGCAGTGAAGGCAGCGGTGTTTGCTGCAATTGCTCCCGGATTTGCTTTTGCTTCAGCGAAGCCCGGAATACCAGGGCCATCAGGTTGTTCATGTACTTGGCAAACAACACTTTAATCAGCGCAAGGCAAAACAACAGGCCTGTAAACAGGTAAAAAAGGGTTTCCTTGCCCTGTTCATGGCGTTCTTCCACTTCGCGCAGTATGGGACTGGCAAAAAAATTATAATACGGGTTCAGCTTTAACACCCCCCGGTAATAAAGCCGGCCGCGCGGCAACCGGATGGAGGGTGCTGCGGCTACCGCCGGGCGCAGGGAATCGCGCCTCACCACTCCGGCGGTATCCCTGGCAAGTGCCGAAGTATCTTTCCGGGTGGTTGTATCTTTTTTAAAGACCGGAGCCAGGCTATCGTGTTTAGCGGCCAGGCTGTCGGCAGGCGGCCGCCGGGTATGCGGTTTTTTCTTCTTTACTGTATCCTGCTGCTTTGCCGTATCCCGCTGAATGGCAGGCGGCACGGAAGAATCGCCCGGAATTTGCGCCCGGGAAACAGTTGTAAGCACCAGCAGGGTTATAACAAGGGATAAAAAATAGTTCACAGGCTCTTATTGCGCAGCAAAAATAATGTATGTGAGCCAGAGAAACAGGGAAATGAAAAACAGCGAAACGGAGAAATGAGAAAGTGGGCGGCCCGCTGCTTAAAATAAAGCAGCGATTAGGAAGCAGCAGGGATCCCTACTTTCTCATTTCCCTTATAGGCTTTAGCCTAAAAATACGTCACATACCCAATATGGATCTTCGACTGCCGCACATCAAACTGCAGATCGTTGCGTTTGCCCACGGCAAAAGAGATATTGAAAATACCGGCCTTGGTTTCAAACGCCATGCCCAGCCCGGAGCCGATAAACGTATTGCTGGTTTTTACATTCACGCTGTTATTGGCGGCATAACCAAGATCTGTAAAAAAGAAAAAGAAAGAATTGAGCCCCACCAGGTAGCGGTATTCCAGGATGGTAACCGCGTATTGCGAAGCAAAAATGCTCTCTTCGTCAAAACCCCGCATCAGCCTGTAGCCGCCAATCTGGAAAAGCTCGTTGCGAAAAATGCCCGGGCTCTGGAACCAACCTCCGCTGAAAGCGGTTTTTAAGGTAGAATGCTTTGAAAGCGGTAAATATTTTGCCACCGTGGTTTTTACTTTAAACTGGTAGGTCTTGAGCTGGACGGAATCGTACAGCGAGGAATATGCGTAATTGGTAACCGGGTCCACCAGCTTGGCAATAACACTGTTCTTGCGTATCTGCCGGGTGCCGGCAGATACTACCAGCTCCAGTTCATAGCCCCGGCGCGGGTTAAGGCGGTAGTTGGTGCCGTTTACCTGGTAGTCTATGCCCAGGCTGGCCGAGCTGAGGTCTACCTGGTCGGGCAGTTTTTTAGCCGCTTCCAGCGCAATGGTGTCTACAAACAGCAGGTTGGTGCGCAGGCTCTGAAAAAACACCTTGCCCGTTTGGTTGACCGATAAGGAATATTGCAGCCCCGCCTGGAATTCAAGGTTGAGGTAAGAAGAATCTTTTTTATACAGGTCAAACGATGTACTGATGCCAAAAGGAGAGCCCCAGAGGTAGGGCTGCTGGTATTGCAGGTTGAGCTTGGGCGTAGCGGGTTGCAGTTGCTGCCAGTCGAGCCCAATCAGCTCACCGTTGCCCAGCGCATTGTTCAGTTTGATGGTGGCCTGGCCGGTAAACAGCAATTTGGTGCGCACCGTTTCATATTCATTGTTCGCAACCGTATTAGCAGGCAAAAAGCCCAGCAGCACATTTATCTGGCTGCTTTTTTTCGGTTTCAGGTACAGGTTAATAACAGAGCCGGTGCCCAGCATGGTCATAGTCCATGGTTGCTGCTGCTGCAGGTAAGGCAGCTCCAGCAGGCGCTGGTTGATGTTTTTGAGCTTGGACTTCTGGTAGAAGCTGCCGTTTTTAATGTCCAGGTAACGCTGCAGGAACGAGCTGCTGATATGCCCCTCGCCATACACGCGTATGCTGTCTATTTTATAAAACGGTCCCCGTTCTATTTTCAACCGGGCCCTCACCTGGTCTTTTTCAATCTGGAAACTGTCCAGCTGGATTTTTGCAAACGGGTACCCGTTGTTTTGAAAATAATCCAGCATGCGTTCCTGCAGCTGGCGGGTCTGGTCGGTATTAAACGGTTTGTTGAACAGTGCTTTTTCATTCCAGCCGGCCTGCTCCAGTACTTTCTTGTCTGCCGCCCGCGTATCAATAAAAGCGAGTTTATAGGCTTCGCCCACATAGAGCTTTACAAATGCGTAAGAAGAGTCTACCCAAAGGCTGTCGATCGATGCCGTGGCATATCCTTTTGTTTGCAGCAGGGCGGTGAGGTTGTCAATGTATTGCTGGCAATACATGCGACCGGTAAAATTAGTCTGCAGGCCCAGGGTTTGGGTTAGAAACGCCGTATCCCGGTCTACCGGCTGCAGCTTCAGTTTATATTGCGCGGAGCCCAGGTAGCCCATCAAAAGCAGCAGCAGGCATATCCTCCATTTTCTCCCGTTATATCGGCTTACCTTTGGCATCTATATTAATTCCGCTGTAAGTTCAGAAAAACAATCCTCATGGCAGGCATCTATCTTCATATCCCGTTTTGCAAAAAAGCCTGTCATTACTGCAATTTTCATTTTTCTACCACGCTTACGCTAAAGAACGATTTTACAGGGGCTTTATTGAAAGAAATGAGCCTGCAAAAAAACTATTTGCAACAGCAGCAGGTGGAGACGGTATACCTGGGCGGCGGCACCCCTTCCCTGCTGGAAAAACAGGAGCTGGATAGTATTATGAACCGACTGCGGCAGGAGTTTACCGTGCTGCCCGGGGCGGAATACACGCTGGAAGCGAATCCCGATGATATTACCCCCCAAAAACTGGCCGGCTGGAAAGCGGCCGGCATCAACCGCCTCAGCATCGGCATTCAATCGTTTTTTGAAGAAGACCTGCAATGGATGAACCGGGCGCACAATGCCCGGCAGGCCGAAGAAAGTATCCTGCTGGCGCAGGCGGCGGGGTTTCACAACCTCACTATCGATCTTATCTATGGCAGCCCCGGGCTGACCGACGACCGCTGGCAAAAGAACGTGCAAAAGGCGCTTGCCCTCAACGTGCCCCATCTCTCCTGCTATGCCCTTACCGTAGAGCCCGGCACCGCCCTGCAAAGAATGATTGCCGCCCACAAAAAAGAAGCGGTGGAAGAAGATAAACAGGCCCGGCATTTTATCCTGCTCATGCAATGGCTGCAGGAAGCCGGCTACGAGCATTACGAAATTTCCAATTTTGCAAAGCCGGGTTTCCGCAGCCGCCACAATACCTCCTACTGGCAGGGAAAAGCCTACCTGGGCCTGGGGCCTTCCGCCCATTCGTTTAACGGCGCAGCCCGGCAATGGAATATTGCCAACAATGCGCTGTACCTGCAATCGCTGGCAAAGGATGTAGTACCTTTTGAAGAAGAACAGCTGGATGCCGCGCAGCAGCTGAATGAATACATTATGATTTCATTGCGTACCGCCGAAGGCATCAGCCTGGGGCGGCTGGAACGGCAGTTTGGGCCAAAAGCGCAGGAGTCGGTGATGGCGTCCCTGCAACCCTACCTGCTGCGCAACCAGTGCATGGTAAGCGATGGGCATATTATGCTGACCCGGGAGGGTAAATTGTTTGCCGACGGCATTGCCGCGGCCTTGTTTGTAAGCTCCTCCTCCAAATAAGTCGGTTTGCAGCCCCCCGCCCGGGGCCGCCAGGGTAATTGATTATTACCTTATTCAATGCTTGTTCACTATAAACACGGACCAAACAGGGGTCAAACACGGGTAAGCTTCTTCTTTTATCCATTATTAACCTTAGTTTGATTTTAATTTAAAGCTATTTTATATAGAATAAGGTACGGACATGATACTATCCATACCCGGAGCAGCTGTATTCCCGGTATCGGCAACCCGGTACCCTGGGCAATTAAGTCATTAATGAAAGGAAAGAAGCTAAACGAAGGAAAAAAATGCCCTTAATGGCTTTTGTGCCTGAGATGCTTTACCGCCTGGGCTACTGCCAGGAAAAGCACCATGATGATGAGGGCCGTTGAACTATATCCTGTAAAAGAAATAGGCATAACATCGTTTTGTGGCATCTACACCGATGCCTTCCTATGTAAGATACGAAAAACGGGCAGCAGGTTGCAGCCGCCTATACTAAATTTTCCTCAATATACTTAAAGCCCCTGCGGGGGGGCAGGCTTTCCCAAAGCAGCCGGTATATGGTTTCGGCAATGGGCATTTCTGCTTTTATCTCTTTGTTAATCAAGTGCATACACTTACTGGCATTGTACCCTTCGGCTACCATGTTCATTTCCAGCTGGGCTGTTTTGACCGAATAGCCTTTGCCAATCATATTGCCAAATGTGCGGTTGCGGCTGTAGGGAGAGTAACAGGTAACCAGCAAATCGCCCAGGTACACCGAAGCGGCATAATTGGCGGCTTTTTTGTGCGATACCGGGTCCTCCTCTTCGTGCACCCCCACTTCAATATTGCGGATGCCCAGGCGGCGCAGGAAACCCGCCATTTCATCGGCGCAATTGGCTATCAGCACGCTCAGGAAATTATCGCCGTATTCCAGCCCGTGGGCAATACCCGCTCCCACTGCATAGATGTTTTTAAGGATAGCGGCATATTGCACACCGTACACATCGTGGTTCACCACTGTATTCAGGTAATAGGTGTTGAAATGACCGGCTATTGCCGTGGCCCGTAGTTCATCTAACCCGGAAAAAGTAAGATAAGAGAGTTTTTCGGCCGCCACTTCTTCGGCATGGCAGGGGCCCATAACGGTAAAATAGTCTTCGGCCGGGAAATTGAATTGCTGCTGCAGGTACTCGTTCAGCAACAGGTTATGCTCCGGCAGGATGCCTTTTACAGCCGATACCACCTGCTTGTTGTTAAAAATATCCGCAGGCAGGTCTTTCAGTGAATCCGTTACATAGGCTGAGGGAATGGCAATAATAATACAGTTGCTTTGTTCCAGCACCTGGCTGATAGAGGAACTCAACCTGAGCAAAGCGGTATCGAAATAAACGGAATGGAGGTATTGCGGGTTGTGGTGGCGGTTTTGAATATGCTGTACCGTGGCCTCGTTGCGCACCCACCAGTTAACAGGCGTTTTATTGTCGGTTAAAATCTTCACAAGGGCTGTTGCCCAGCTTCCGCCACCTATTACGCCGAATTGAATCATTGATCGTCTTTTTAGCTATCGGCTGCAAGCTACAAGCTGCAAGTTTTGGTTCGCGGCCAACGACTTGCAGCTTGTAGCTTGAAGCTTGCGGCTAAATTAATCCTTTTTGGCCTCAAACAACTTATCCTTATCCACCACTTTCACCATATCGCCGGTCTTTAATATTTTGCTTACCGTTCCGTAGGGGCCGGTAATGATCATATCGCCTTCTTTGAGCCCGCTGGTAATTTCAATATTATTGATGTCCTGTATATCCGTCTTCACCACTATTTTCTTTACTTTTTTATCGGGCTGCAATATAAATACCACTTCATCCAGGTCGTCGGCCGATTTCTGTTGTTGCTGTTTGCTGGGGTCGTCATCGGGTTTGTCGGCAGTGGGCGCATCCGCATTTTTATCCTTTACTACTTTATCCGTTCCTTTTTCACGGGTGGTAACGGCATTGATGGGTACAGACAATACGTTTTCATGCCTGCGGGTTTTTATATCGGCGCTGGCGCTCATACCCGGGCGGAAAGGAAAACTTTTAGGGCGATGAGGTGTAAGCAGGTCGGCATACGACTCCGGCAATATGCGTATACGCACTTCATAATTGGTTACATCGGTAGAGCTGGTGCTGGCCGTTTGAGTAGCAGCGCCTTTATTGCTGCTGGCAATCTGGGTAACCAGCCCTTTAAATTTTCGTTTGTTGTACGCATCCACTTCTATAATAGCGGAATCGCCCAGCTGTACTTTGGGAATATCATTCTCGCCCACGTCTACCCGCACTTCAATCTTGCTCATATCGGCTACGCGCATCATTTCCGTTCCGGCCATCATAGAGTTGCCCACTACCCGCTCGCCTTTTTTTACGTTAAGGAGGGAGATGACCCCGTCCATCGGCGCCAGCACGGCAGTACGGCTTAAATCCTTATTGGCTTTTATAAGGTTTGCCTGTGCGCTTATCACCCCGGCCTGGTTGCCGCGGATGTCCTGCTGGGCAGCAGCAAAATTGGCTTTGGCGGAGAGCCACGCGCTTTCGGCCTGTTCAAATTCGGAAGCGGAGATGACTTTTTGGTCCAGCAATTGTTTTTGCCGGTTATACGTCTTTTCTGCTGCGTCCATCGTGGCTTTCAACGCTTCCGTCTTGGCAGAGCTGTTCACGGTTACCGCCTGTTGCTTGTTTACATCGGCAGCGGCCTGGTCGCGCTGTGTAGCATATATATCGGCATATATTTTGGCCAGTACGGAACCGCGTTTTACACTATCGCCTTCCACCACGGTCAGCTCGGTAATTTCGCCCGAAATGTCCGGGCTTACCTTCACTTCTACTTCGGGGTATACTTTCCCGCTGGCGGTAACCGTTTCAATAATGGTTCGTTTGGTCACTTTTTCGGCCGATACCGCAGTGCCTTCGTCTTTGCCAAACGCTCCCGCCTTCTGCAATACAATCAGTAAAACAACCAGCAGTACCACACTGATAAGTAGCCAACGCATTTTTTTGCTCATATAAAAGAATTTCTGTTGTGTTTGTAATAGTGGTTTTTCAAGGGTTACTGGAGCTTAATGCCCTGGCCACGGTAAAATTCCAGCACTTTTATCCGGAATACATAATCTACCTGCGCGGACAATGTATTGACGAGGGCCGTAGTAAGGTTGTTTTGATTGGTAAGCAGGTCAATGGTGGCCAGTAAGCCTACGTAATAACGTTTCTGTGCAAAGTCGTACGATTTTTGCGCTGTGAGCAGGCTCCTCTTGCTGGCCTGGTATTTTTCCAGGGCAGCTACGGCATTGGTATAGGCTGTATAAATATTTTGTTTCAGCGTTACATTGTCCTGGTCTTTCTGCAACTGCAGGTTGAGCAGGTTCAGCTTACTGCGTTCCCAGGAGGTGCGGGCCGTACCGCCGTTGAACAAGGGTATGCTTACACTAACGCCCACGCGCTGGCTGAAGTTATCGCTCAGCTGTGCGCCCAATGGAGAATATTTAACCCCTATGGACTGGAGGATAACCGGCGTTTGAACAAAATAATCCGTTCCGCCCACGCTTACTTTGGCGGTGGTAGGCGAATAGGCGCCGGTAGCCGTTTCGTTATACACCGGTATTTTATTGTGCGCATAGTTGGACCCCATGCTGCCAAACAGCGAGAAGCTGGGGTACATAGCACCACGGGAAGCGGCCAGGTATTTTTGGGCAGCTTTAATATGCAGGTCGTTAGCCCGCTGCTGGGGCAGGTTCTTAAGGGCCAGCTGGTAAACCACTTCCGGCTCCAGGTTTGAAATATTTTCTACGGGTATTTTGTCTATCGGCGGCATTTCTACTTCAAAGGGAGTGGCGGCGTCCACATTCATTACCGCCTGCAACTGCAATATATTTTGCCGCAGGGTGGTCTCATTTGTTATAAGCGTAGCGCTGTCGCGCGCCAGCTGGGCTTCTGCTTCCGCTGCATTCAGTTCAGGCAATGCCCCTGCATCCACCCGTTTACGGGTATTGGCCAGGTTTTGCGATGATTGCACGACGGTTACTTTGGCAATTTCAATCTGCTCCTGCGCATCCAGCACCAGCAGGTAGGCGGTAGCCACGTTGAGGGCTATATCGTTTTTCAGCTTTTCCACCCCGGCTTTGGCGGCATCATAATCGTACTGGTTGCCGGCAATGGTATTGGTCAGATTAAAGAAGTTGAACACGGTAACGCCGGTAGAAAAACTGGCGCCGGCAAACAGCAGCTGCTGGTTGGTAAACTGGTTGGTAGTAGGGTCAATAGAGCGGCCTGAGTTGATACCGGTATTGGCCGATACATTGGCCGAGGGGTAGCGGGCCAGCTTGTTCTGGTTCAGCGTAAGCGCGGCATACCTGGCCTGTACATCCTGCTGTTTTACAGAAATATTATTGGCCAGTGCATATTCCACGCAACGCTTCAAATCCCATTTTTGCTGGGCCAGGACAGGAGCGGTAAACAGTAACAGAACAACTATCTTCAACAGGAGGGGGGTGCTTCTCATGCGTCAAAATTAAACGGTGACATAGGTTGTACGGGGCTTTTTTGATAAACGGCGTATTTCGTTTTCGCGGGTAAAAATAAGG
>JACXTT010002102.1_pt1 | contig 31918 bp, 33 predicted proteins | sample 9270951 | NCBI WGS metagenome assembly JACXTT01 (sample SAMN15532306, study PRJNA645909) | rock metagenome | isolation source: weathered quartz diorite | place: Puerto Rico | collected 2017-06-21
CCTTTCGCCGATAAGGCGGTCTTCGTGATCACGCCGGCCATCGTGGTGATCACCGCACTCATGTCGTTTGCCGTAGTGCCGATTGCTCCCAGCTTTGTCGTCGCCGATCTCAATATGGGCGTCATGTTCTTTTTGGCCATGTCGAGCCTCGCTGCCTACAGTGTCATTATTGGAGGCTGGGCCTCCAACAACAAATTCGCCTTTCTCGGCAGTCTTCGAGCTATCGCGCAGCTATTGAGCTACGAAGTGTTCATGGGGTTGTCGCTGATGGGCGCGGTGCTCTTGGCTGGATCATTCAACCTGAGTGACATTGTCGACGCACAACGGCATCAATGGTTCGTGATTCCTCAGTTTCTCGGGTTTCTCGGGTTCTTTATGGCGGGATTGGCTGAAGCGCATCGCACCCCGTTCGATATGCCTGAGGCTGAAGCCGAGCTGGTCGCCGGGTACCACTCGGAGTACAGCGGGATGAAATTCGGGATGTTTTTTGTCGGTGAATACCTTAGTGTCATCCTCCTCTCGGCCATGACCGTCATCCTCTTCTTTGGCGGTTGGCATGGACCCTGGTTGCCGCCGGCGGTATGGTTTGTCTTGAAAATGTCCGGCTTCATCGTCCTGATCATCCTCATTCGGGCAACCTGGCCCCGATTCCGCTTTGATCAGCTACTGACATTCGGCTGGAAGATTGTGATGCCGCTCGCGTTGATCAATCTCTTGGTGACCGGAGGAGTGGTGTTGTGGAGAGCTGGATAACAGGCACTCACCATGCCGCAGTCATGATAGATCGCGTCTGGTGCGAAGAGAAATCGAACTTGTAGAGCAGCCGTACGTATGAAGAGCACATGGATATATGCGCGTAATCTGGTCGTGGGGTTATGGATCGTCTTTAAACGGACCTTTACGAAGCCGGTCACCGTTCAGTATCCAGAAGAGCGACCCTATTTGCCCCCACGCTGGCGTGGGCGGATCGTTCTCACCAGAGATCCAGACGGAGAAGAGCGCTGTGTCGCCTGCTACCTCTGCTCTGCGGCGTGTCCTGTCGATTGTATCGCGCTTCAGGCCGCGGACAATCCGGATGCTCATGAACGTCGGTATCCTGAATTCTTCCGGATCAACTTTTCGCGGTGCATCTATTGTGGCATGTGCGAGGAAGCCTGTCCGACCAATGCGATCCAACTTATCCCGGATTTCGAACAAAGTGAATATGCCCGCCGGAACCTGATCTACGAGAAGGAAGACCTCCTCATCAGCGGGACCGGCAAGTATCCCGACTATAACTTTTATCGAGTGGCCGGCGTGAAGACACGCGACAAAGACAAGGGGCAAGGTGAGAATGAACTTCCACTGGTAGATGTGCGGAGTTTGATGCCCTGAAGCAGTGCTGAGCACGAAGCCTCGTTTTGCTCAGCACTCACTCTTGTACTATGGAAATTCTTTTTTACATCGCGGCGGCCGTCACGCTACTTGCGACGGTGCGCGTCATCACGCATGTGCATGCCGTCCACGCGCTGCTCTACCTGGTCGTGGCGTTGATCGCGTTGGCACTGATTTTCTATTTGCTCGGCGCGCAGTTTGCCGCGGCGCTCGAAATCATCATTTACGGCGGTGCCATCATGGTGCTCTTCATTTTTGTCGTGATGCTTTTGGGGCCGCTCGCGGTTGAACAGGAGCGGACCTGGCTCACGCCCGCCGCATGGGTGGGACCCAGTATCCTGGCTCTGATCCTCCTGGGGGAGGTGGGATACCTCATTGCGGCCGGGGACCATACCGCGATTGTTGCCTCGGAAACCAGACAGAAAGGTATCTCTATCGCCCTCTATGGACCCTATATTATTGGGGTGGAATTGGCTTCCATGCTGTTGTTGCCGGGGCTGATCGGCGCCTATCACTTGGGGCGTCGTATACCAAAGGAATCTCGATGATGTTGAGCACGCCTGCACTCGTGTTGGCCATCATGCTGTTCGGTCTTGGATTGATCGGTTTATTGAGTCGTCGAAACATCCTGTACATGCTCCTGTCGCTCGAAATCATGTTGAACGCCGCCGCTCTCGCGTTCATTGCCGGGGGGGCCCGTTGGGGACAAGTCGATGGCGAGATCATGTTCCTGTTCATCCTCACCCTGGCGGCGGCTGAGGTCTCTGTGGCACTGGGGATTGTGCTGCAGCTGTCACATCGGTTTCGAACCTTGGACGCCGATGCATTCTGTGAGATGAGAGGGTGAGCATGTGAACGATCGATTGAAGGACAACGCGTTTCTGGTTGCGAGTGTCTGGTCTCAGGATGTGCTGTATCCGGCTCGAAACAGGAACCTCGAGGCACAGCACGAAACGTTTTCTAGCGGGATTCACGCACGACGAGAGACGAGATGATCAACTTGATGTGGCTCATTCCAGCACTTCCGCTCGCCGGCTTTCTGGTATTGGCGCTGTGCGGAGGGCGCTTATCTCGGTCGCAGATTGCGTGGATCGGTTGTGGTTCAGTGGGCACAGCAGCCGTGACTACTGCGCTTGTCGCCGCGGATTTTTTCCCGATCTTTCCCGGTCGTGAGTCTTACCATCAAACGTTGTGGAATTGGATCGATACATCCGGGATGACGGTCGGCATTTCCTGGTACCTGGATGCGCTGTCACTCTTGATGGTGGCGGTGATCACCGGCATCGGCTTTTTGATCCATCTGTACTCCGCCGAGTACATGGCTGACGATGAGGGATACGCCAGGTTTTTTGCCTATATGAATCTGTTCGTGGCCGCCATGCTGACGCTGGTGCTGGCGGACAATCTCCTTCTGCTCTATCTGGGCTGGGAAGGGGTGGGACTCTGCAGCTACCTCTTGATCGGCTTTTGGTATCGCGAACCGGAATACGGCACTGCCGCGCAGAAGGCCTTTATCGTCACTCGTATCGGAGACACAGCGTTTGCCATCGGGCTATTTATCCTCTTTACGCAATTCAATACCTTGTCGATCCAACAGGTCCAGAGCCTTGCGACAGAGGCATGGCCGGTTGGGTCAAACGTTGCCATGATCGTGGCGGTGCTTTTCTTGATCGGGGCGGTCGGGAAGTCGGCGCAATTGCCGCTCCAAGTGTGGTTGCCGGACGCCATGGCCGGCCCCACGCCGGTGAGCGCGCTGATTCATGCGGCCACGATGGTGACGGCAGGGGTCTACCTCATTGCCCGTATGTATCATCTGTTTACGCTCGCCCCGTTGGTACAAGAGATCATCGCGGTGCTTGGCCTGACCACATTGCTGCTGGCTGCGACGAGCGCGCTGGTTCAACACGACATCAAGCGGGTGCTCGCGTATTCGACGATGAGCCAGATCGGCTATATGTTTCTGGCGCTCGGTGTCGGCGCCTGGTCAGCCGCGCTCTTTCATTTTCTGACCCATTCGTGCTTCAAAGCCTTGCTCTTCCTTGCAGCCGGATCCGTCATCCACAGCCTTCATCATGAGCAGGACATTTTCCGGATGGGCGGACTTCGGCGGCATCTGCCGTGGACCTTTTGGACATTCTTAATCGGGGCTGCGGCTATGTCAGGCGTTCCTCTCATTACGTCAGGGTTTTACAGCAAAGACTGGATCTTGTGGTCTGCCTGGTCCTCACCCTTAAGCCATCGGTGGATCTGGTTTGGTGCCTTATTCGGGGCGCTGCTGACCGGCCTCTATAGCTTTCGGCTGATCTTTCGGGTGTTTTTTGGTGAGGTCCGCACGCAGCCGACCGGCGAACCAGGTTTGGCCATGCGTGTGCCTCTGGTGGTACTGGCCTTCCTTGCGCTCACCGTTGGTTTTCTCGAGATGCCTCACACGCTTGGGAATGTGACTCTGTTCAGTGACTACTTGTCGCAAGCCCTTCCAGCAATGGCGCTGCTTCCTGGAATGGATGAATCAGATGAAGCTCGTGAACAGATTGTCGTCACTGTTGCGGCACTGCTCGGGATTGGGTTGGCCGCTCTCCTGTTCCTGCCTGGCGCCCTCTTTACTGCGCGATGGTCGGATCAATCCAAGGATCGGCCTTCGGTGACCTTGCTGCAAGGAGGGTGGGGGTTCGATCGACTGTATGATCGCATGTTTGTGCGACCATGGTTCTCCTTGACCAGACATCCAGATGATATTCTCGATCGCGGGTATGAGTGGCTGGCCGTTGGCGCTGCATCCTGTCATGGCTGGATGAGTCACACTCAGACGGGGCATGTCCGGTGGTATGCCGCCACCATTGCCGTTGGGGCGCTTGTGTTAATCGGTCTTTTTGCAATGTGAATGCGATGGTCCTCTGGCTGCTCATACTCATTCCCATTCTCGCGGCGCCCTTCGCATGGATGGGACAGCAATGGTCTCGCTTCGCTCCTCGTTGGATTGCACTCAGTGCCATGTCCGTTGATTTTCTGCTGGCGTCCTTCCTCGGGAGCCAAAGTCACTCGCTTCAGGCGTCAGGCCATGGGGCATGGCTTGTCGAAAGTCACGTCAGTTGGATTCCCCGCTGGGGCATCAGCTTGCATCTTGGCCTTGATGGGCTGAGTGTGATCCTCATTCTACTGACGGCCTTCGTTGGGGTCGTTGCCATCATTGCCTCCTGGACAGAAATCCAGAACCGGGTCGGATTGTTTCATTGTAACGTCCTGCTGACCCTTGGTGGCGTCATCGGGGTGTTTCTCGCCATCGATCTGTTTCTGTTTTTCTTCTTTTGGGAGCTCATGCTCGTTCCCATGTATCTCCTAATCATCATCTGGGGCCATGCGCGGCGCCGGCACGCTTCATTCAAGTTCTTCTTGTTTACGCAGGCAGGGAGCTTGGTGCTGCTTGTTGCGATTGTCGCCCTCGCACTCCTGCATCAACAGGCGACAGGGCGACCGAGTTTCGATTATGCCGACCTGATGGGACTGACCCTATCCAGCGAGATGGCCAGGTGGTTGATGCTGGCATTTCTCATTGGGTTTCTTGTAAAGCTGCCGGCGCTTCCCTTCCATGCATGGCTGCCGGATACCTACACAGAGGCGCCCACTGGAGCAACGATCATCCTCGCCGGGATCTTGGCTAAAACCGGAGCCTATGGGTTGCTGCGGTTCACGGTGCCGATGTTTCCCGAAGCGATCAATGATATTGCTCCCTTCGTCATGGGACTTGGGACGCTCAGTATTCTCTATGGAGCGGTATTGGCCTGTGCACAAACGGATATCAAGCGACTCGTGGCCTACAGCAGCATGAGCCACATGGGATTCATCCTGCTCGGTGCCTTTGCCGGGACGGAGTTGGCGCTGCAAGGGACGGTGATGCAGATGGTGGCGCATGGGTTGAGCACCGGCGGCCTCTTCCTGTTGGCTGGCGCGCTTCAGGAGCGTTACCAGACGAGGGAGATGGGGCAGATGGGAGGACTGTGGAGTGTGACGCCACGCCTTGCCGTGATGGCGCTCTTCTTTGCCTGCGCATCACTGGGGTTGCCTGGCATGGCCAATTTCATCGGTGAATTTCTCATCCTGTTCGGATCCTATGCGGCTCAACCGTTCATGATCATTCTGGCATCCATCGGCATGGTTATGGCAGCCATTTATTCGTTAGGCATGATGCAGCGTACATTCTTTGGCCAGCAACGAGATGGCCGTATGGCTCCGGACCTGTCGAATGTCGCGTTTGGGATATTACTCTTCATGGCAGTCCTGCAGATCTGGCTTGGTCTCTACCCGAAGATAGTATTGACCACCACGAGGCCGGTCATGGAACAGCTTGTACAGTCGGTAGTGGCGTCACCCAATCCGACTCACTCGCCGTCAGGATCTCTGCTGTCGTCCCACATTGGGACCTCGCAAGGGAGTGCCCCATGACACTCCAAGACTTCATTGCCCTTTCACCAATCCTAGATCTTGGGGCCTTCTCCCTTGTGACCATGCTTGCGATTGCCCGTCGGCGACACCATGCACGCATCGCCATCTTCGCGTTTGTCTCATGCCTCCTCACGCTGGCAACATTACCCTGGGCGGCCACGGTGGCCCCACGAGCCGTGACGACCTTGCTGGTCGTGGATGGACATGCCTTGTTGTACATGGGACTCGTCCTGACTGCCACGATGGTCATCATCGCATTATCTTACCGATACTTGAATTTCCAGTTTCGTGAGAAGGAAGGTGTGGAGGAATATTATGTGCTTCTCCTGCTGGCCACCTTCGGGGGATTGGTCCTCACCACGGCTGCGCATTTCGTGTCGTTTTTTCTTGGGTTCGAACTCCTCGGTCTGTCCCTCTGTAGTCTGATCGGGTACTTACGCACGAGACGCAATCCGCTCGAAGCCGCGGTGAAATATCTGCTGTTGTCCATCACCGCGTCCGCGCTCCTTCTGTTCGGTCTAGCGCTTCTGTATTTCGAAAGCGGTGCGATGACCTTTCAGGGTGTGGGAGCAATCATGAAACAGGCGCAGTCCGTTCCTGCACTGTGGTTAGGAGGATTAATCCTGGTTCTCATTGGGATCGCCTTGAAGCTCGGGCTCGCACCGTTTCATATGTGGATTCCCGATGTATACCAGGGGGCGCCTACTCCCATCACGACCTATATCGCAACTGTCTCCAAGGCAGCAGTGGTGGCATTGCTACTCCGATTCGCCACCGAGGTTGGGGTGTTGGAACTGCCTCCGGTTGTCCATCTGTTCAGCCTCCTGGCTGTTGTGTCAATGGTCACAGGGAATGTCCTTGCGCTCTTACAACAGAATGTGAAGCGGCTCCTGGCCTATTCCTCAATCGCCCACTTTGGCTATGTGCTGGTCGCGCTGCTGGCTGGTGGTCCCCCCGCTGCCGAAGCAGTCACCTTTTATGTCATCGTATACTGTGCCATGTCGTTGGGTGCCTTTGGCGTAGTGACGGTGTATTCGAGCGAGGGAGGGGACAAGAATCGTTTCGAGGACTATCAAGGGTTGTTTTGGACGCGGCCCTGGCTCGCCGCCATGCTGACGCTGAGCCTGTTGTCCCTGGCCGGTATCCCGGTAACAGCGGGATTTATTGGGAAGTTTTATGCAATTGCGGTTGGCGTCGACGCCGGTCTGTGGTGGCTGGTACTGGCGCTGATTGCAAATAGTGCCATCAGCCTCTACTATTATCTTCGGCTCATCGTCACCATGTTCGGCGAGGCAGCCACACCGGCAACAGTTCCTCAGGGACAGACGGTGCAGACAACTGAGGGGACAACTTGGGCAACTGTCTTCTCACTTGGTTTCGTGGCATCGATCATCCTCCTCTTGGGAGTCTATCCAGAACCGCTGATCGAGTTGATCCGACATTCTGTGAGCACCCTGCTCATGGTGGCCGTGCAGCGACCCTGAACAAGTGCTCGCGTCATTTGCGGGGGTTGCATGAGTGGAACAACAGTGTAGAGTCTCACGCATAGCCATTCTCTCCTTCAGCTCCATTGAGTCCATACACCGCATGATTGTAAAACTTGCGTCTCTCCGAATGACCCGCAGGTGCTCCGGGGCAACTCTGGAACAACCGACCGTCAATCCATCGGGGTAACGTTGCTATTCAACGGCGGGCCGCGAAGCGGACCGTCCATTGCAAGGGCTTGTTCGGCCTATAGGCCAATGACGCGGTTCCAGTCCGCGATGTACATATACAGTCTTTGGAACTCGCTCGGAAGAAGCATGCGGTTGTGCGCGATGAAGTTCCGACTCTTTTCAAGTTCGTCCATCCTCTGCTTCAACCAATGTTGAGTGGGAAGAACATCTCTGAAATGATCCCACTTCGCAATAATGATCTGCGCAAGCTGCCCAAAGTCGACGAAACTCAACAGGTCGGCTTTCTCGCCTTCGAGCCAAGAATCTTTAAGCGCAGTGTCACGCCTCGATTCTGCGTACTCTTTAATCTTCGGTGGTAGCTTCTCAAGCCAATCAAGGCCTTCCTTTTCTTCTAGGGCGTCTCTGATGAAGTCGCGAATCTCGTTCTCGAAACAATGAAGCACAGCATATAGCCTCGCCATTTCCAGGGCATTGTTCCTGCGAGACACACTGAATGGGGCAAGCGCCTCTTGCAGTAGACTTTCCTGCGCTCCAGTCGAAATAGCTCCGATTTGGATACCCGCGCGGCGAAAGCGATCCGCTTCGGCCTCAAACATAAGGCCGCGGAAAAGAAAGTCCCGTATGTCCTTACTCATTGAAGAGATGCTCCCGCAATGATTTGAAGATTGCGCTGTAGACCTCGACATCCTTTGTGGCCGGAAGATGAATCTGAATGTTGTAGTGCAGGCCGGGCCGTCGAGCGATGGTCGTATCCACCGCTGCTTCAGCAGTGCCCTTTTCCGTGCTACCGGTCTCGGATTCCTTGAGCGAAGGTGTCGTGCCTGGTTTTGCCTTCAGGTGGGCAAGCGCGAGAAGACCAAAAAAGGTCTTGGCCATCAGGCCTGCCACGTTATCACTAGCGTTGTGAAAGCTCTTGAACTTGCCTTCCACCGCCGTCTTGTCTGCATTTGTCGGTTGTTCCTTGATCAGGAAGATGTCGCTATAGGCATCTCGGAGCGCTTGCGCCATTACACCCTTCGAACGCGAATGATCTCTATAGTCGTGATATCAGGGCGTGGGCTTACCGTCGGCAGTTAAGAAACCCAGCACCTTGAGTAGCGGGATAAAAGCGCGATCGTTCGTCGAGCTAAAGCCCCAGTCCTTGAGAAGTTGGTGCGTAAACCTATCAGGAGCTTGACCATCGCGGATCTTCCCGAAAAGGTCAGGAATTCGGTTTACTGGAAGAACGTATGCGCTTGTAAGTGCCATGATCTCCTACCTTAAGGCCGAACGACCAAGCTCAGCTGCCCGGCCCGCACCAGGGAGCTACACGTCACGAAAAGCATACATGCGGGCCGGGTCAGGTGCAGCGCCTGGTTCGGCGCTCTGGGCCACACGCGAACCAGCTACAACTCAACTGCCCTCTCCACTCGCGTCGAGTTCTTGGAGGGCAGCCTCGATCAGTTCTCGGTCTCGCTGGAGACACCATTCCAAGAACGATTGCCGGTCACCGTACGTTCGTCGAAGCTGGTCGCGGCGCTTGGCGACATCCAGCCAAAGCCGGTTCAGGCGCGACCGACCGAGTGCCTTCAACTCGGCTAATGAAGGCTCACGATCGTCCCCGAAGATCGATTGCCGCCCAGGCCGTAGGATGGGCGGCGGCGGCTTGGGTGCTGTGGCGTAAGTCGCGTCCAACGCCGCCCAGGCGTCAGGATACAGCCCCTTGTTCACGGTCCACGCTCGTTGGGCACGGCTCGTAAACTCCGGCCCCATGTGGTCGGTCAGGCCGCGCACGAGTCCTGGGACATCGGCCAGCCGTTCGGCAGTGAACAGCAGGTCGGGGTCGGGGAAGCGGTCCTCCATGGGATCCGTTGATGCGAGGACGTAGGCCCGACACTGACAGAATCGCCGGTCAGACAGCTTGGCATGCTGGGTTGCCAGTGCGATCTCCTCGGCGACCAGAAAGCGAGTGATCGACTCGGGCGACAAGAGTGCGACGAATAGGCGGCAGGCGAGAAGGAAGCTGCGGTGATCCAGCTCGGTACCGAAGCGATCTTCGACCGGCTTCGCCAAGTAGTTGTAGCACTCGATCTGGTTCTTCCAAAACTCGTGGGCGAGGGCGTAGGCGGCGTCCTTGTCCGGCCGGCCGTAGCAGATGAACACTTGGGGCTCGATAGCCATTGTGGACACATTCTACCAGCTACCAGTCACCTCTCCGCCGCCGAGCACGCAATCCGTTGCGAGGACGGCGCGGCTCCGATACTCCCTGGCCCGCTCGAACGTGTTGTTAGCCATCAATCCATTCCACGTTGCGCTGCAGCTGCCCATGATGGTCGTTCCCAATGACCAAATGCGCAGCCCACTCGTACCTGAGTTGAGCGCAGAAGGCCTTCAGCTTCTCGTAGTCGTAGTCGAAGTCACCGTTTGACGCGGCCTTCTTCATTTCAACCACGAGGAGATTGTGATCGTTGTTCCCTCGCCGATGGACGATGATGTCGGGGAATACGGTTATGGCCTCTTCGTCGTGGTCAGACACGTGACGCTCACTCAGCGCGAGGCGCTTCACGTCGAATCCGTCGCGGTTGTATTCGCAATCGACGTCGTAGCCGGGTATCTCCCTCGCAAGGTGTACGGCTATCTGATGCGACATGCTTCGTTCACTCGCGTCAACAGCCAAAAGGTGCTTGTGGTGGTGTACAAACGCATCAAGAGCTCGGTCCAACGCGAGACGGACTTCCTCTTTATTCATTGGCACCGGGTCCTGATTGATGGCTAACTATGTTTAGGCCAATCCGCATAAGAGCCGGATCTGCCGGTTGCTATCCGTATAACACGCCACATCTGTTCTCAAACAATGCCCCATAACAGTTGTCGATTCAATGAGTTGCAACTACGGCACCATTTATCACGGGATCTTATACGGATCCGCATAACGTTCTTCCGTTATTGAGATCACATCCCATCCAGCGGCTGCGGACACCAGCCGGTTCTCGATGAAGCACATGCGTGTAGATCATCGTTGTCTTAACATCCCGATGTCCTAACAACTCCTGGACGGTTCAAACATCCGAACCGCTTTCGAGCAGGTGTGTGGCGAACGAATGCCGAAACGTGTGGCCGGTGCCATCATCGTATCCGTCGCACGCAATGTTCATGAGGGACAAGAAGCAGTCGTCATATTTTCTGCCGATTCATGCCCAAGATCAAGGCCGAGGGCAGAGACTATGCCGGTTCTTGCTCACGGATTAATCGATTCAACAGAAACCGGAACAGGGATGTTTTCCAGAGGGGCGAAGACCTATGCGGCATCCATTGTGCGTCGGCCCTGAGCGCACTAGGAAGAACTGGACGGTTTGACAACGGTGGCTTCTTGCGTAGGCGAGTGAACGGAAAAGAGCCTAAGACGAATTAGTTCATTGGAATGATCGAGGCCGAGACTTCGTTGGGCAGGAGTAGGGTGGCCATCGGGCGGTTCTGTTCGTCTGCCTGAATGAATGCAAACAGCGGCACGGGCTGCGGCACGCCTCCAGGCGGCAACGCCAGCATGGCCGGAAAATCGATCAGCGGTGAGAGCGTGGTTTGATTGGCGAGACGGAGACGAAAAGCCATCAATACGTCACGCAATCGTCCGGACTTCGCTTCCTCCGACAGCGTCTGAGTGGGCGCAATGCCAATTTCCCATAGAGGTTTTGTAATGGTGATCGGGAAACTGATGCCCAGCTGTTGGGCATCAGTCGTCACATCAATCAGGAAACCGGCCTTAATAGCCTCTTGCCGATTGGTGATCAGCTCATTCATTGGTCCCTCGGGCTTGACCTCGGGCACTCCTCCTAAGCTTGCGGGACCTTCGAGCTTTGGTTCCTCCGCCGTCGGCAATGGAGAAACCGCCTGAACCACTTCCTTCTCCTCGTAAAGAGCGTCGTGAAGTGTCGAGGCCGATTCATCCGGCAGAGCGGGAAGAGCATGGATCAGTCCGTCATAGACCCGTTTCGCTGATTCCGACCAAGCCGGATTGAATGGACGACCTGAAAATGCTGCCTCCGCGGCTTTTCGTTCGTCATGGGTCAAGACTCGTGGGGCTTGATTAGGTGTAGTCATAGTGACCTTCAAAATAAGCTTAAAAATCCCAAAGTCAAGGGTTGGTAGAAGCTAGTCTGGTAGACGACGACCTTTGGTTTCTGGGGCAAACAGCAAAACTACCAATCCAATCAGATAGATAAGGGCAATGGTGCTGGCGGCGCGGCCAAAGGTGCCGAGCGCCGTGACCAGCCATCCCGTGAGAAAGGGAGCGGCCGATGCCAGCACGCGACCTGCGTTGAAGCAAAATCCTGCGCCGGTTGCCCGTAACTTGGTCGGATATAACTCTGGGAGATAAATTGGAAATCCACTGAAAATCCCGTTGTTGAAGAATCCTAGGATCGGCAAGAGCATCAAGACCCCGCTGTAACTCGATGGGGTCAAATAGGTGACCGGTAACATGATCAAACTTCCCACGCACATTAGGGCAAACACCGGCCGCCGACCAAAGCGATCGGCCAGTGGGCCGAAGCCGAGGTAGCCAAAGATCGCTCCGGCGTTTAACGCCATAATGGCGTAACTGACGTACTTGGTGAGTGTCGCCGGATCTTGTCCTTTCAGGTCCGGCAACTCTCGAATTAGGGTCGGCGCCCAATTTGTCGAACCCCAGAGACCGAACACCGCGACAAAGGCGAGCGCGGAGCCTGCCAATGTGGCTCTTCGTAAGTCACCAGCAAAGATGGCTGTCAATGGGATAGCGCGCTCCGCATGTGCGTGGGTCCAGCGTTCCGGCTCCTTTACCCACCACCGAACGAAGAGGGCGACGAATGCCGGAAGGACACCGATCAAAAATAGCCCACGCCATCCGTACGTCTCCTTCATTGTGAGATTCATCGTCGCCGCCAAAAAAAACCCTACCGCCCAAGCCGACTGGAGAACCCCTGCCGCTTTGGCGCGCTTATCTTCCGGCCAGGTCTCAGCCACAATCGCGGCGCCTGCCGCCCATTCGCCGCCGATCCCGAGCGCCGTGAGGAAGCGGGATAATGCCAGATGCCACCAGGTGTCAGCCAATGCAGCGGCCCCGGTGAAGACGGCGTAGATCATGATCGTGGCGATCAAAACCTTTGTTCTGCCGAATCGATCGGCGATCACGCCGAACGTAATGCCGCCGATCGCCCAACCGATGAGGAAGATGGAAAAGATGATCCCGCCATACCACCCGATTTGCTCTGTCGTCGGAGGACCACCGCTCGTGGAATGCAACAGATCGTGGAGTGCCGGATGGAGGACAATCGCATAGATTGTCGCGTCCATCGCATCAAAGACCCATCCCAGCCAGGCGACGAATAAGACCAACCACTGATAGCTGGTCACTCCGGTTCGCCAAGACAGAGTATTCATCCCGTCGGTCTGCGCCTATGAGAATTGTTCAATCAACGCCATAGTTGGCTTGGCAGTGCGCGCAAGGCTAAGGGGGATCTCTGCGACTGTCAAGGTGAAGCTGATGAGGCTGTTGTCCGATGCTAGAGGGCTTTTGAATTATCCTCATGCTATAGTCCCCCGCATGGCGCAAACGAATTACTACCAGGTGCTGGGCGTTTCACGCGCGGCATCCGACGACGAGATCAAGAAGGCCTATCGAAAGCTGGTGTTTGAGCATCATCCCGACCGAAATCCTCACAAGCGGGATGCAGAAGAACGGATTCGAGAGATCAACGTCGCCTATGAGATCGTGGGCGATCCTGAAAAGCGCAAGAGTTACGATCGGTTGAGCTGGGGAGACGAGCCGCGCTCGGTGGCCGTTGATCCCGGTCTTCTTCTCGATGAAATTGAACAGAAGCTGTTCGATGAAGGCCGGAAAGAAGTGTTTGCAATCTTGATGAAGAATGTGGTGCGTATCCGCTTGGAATTGAAGGTGATTCGAGAGCGAACGATCCAAGCGCAGGGCTATGATTCATTCCTGGAGCCGATGGTCCTGGCCCGGGCGTCTGAAATCATGGACGACCTGGTCACGGAAGACATGAATGAGCGCAAGCAACGTCTTGTCGAGGTCGCGACGGAAATGATGGTATCCCAGGGAATAGTCAAGCGAGGGGATGAAAGAGCACTCCGGTCACTCAGCGCCAGTCTGGAAGAGCATTTCCGCAAAGGCCGTGTCCAAGGCGTTGCTTCGGCGCTGGAGCTGTTCTATGAAAGGCGGTAGGGCTACTCAGTCGCTACTAGATTCGCGAAAGAGGACCGGAGATGAATCGGCCCCCCCGCATGACGCCCATTATCTTGTCACGGTCTCGCAGCGTCTCGATCCGCCGAAGGGGATTTCCCTTCAGAATGACCAGATCGGCCTCCATTCCTTTGGTCAGGGTACCGACAGAGTCCCGAATTCCGATCAATTGAGCCGCCGTCGCCGTCGAGGCGACAATGGCTTCCATCGGTGTCATGCCGAATGCCACCATACGCTCGAGTTCTTGCGCATTGTCTCCATGGTAGTTGAACGGTGTTCCGGCATCAGTACCCATGGCGATGGAGATCCCGCTTTGGTGCGCATGTTTGAAGCTGACCCGATGGCGCTTGGTCATTGCCTTGGCTTTGGCCAACGCGCTCTCGGGAATACCGCAGCTCGGTCGGCAGGCCGCCGTGGTCGCGAGAGCTGAAAGGGTAGGAACCATATAGACCCCATACCGTTTCATGAGAATTCCCGACTCGTCATCCAGCAACGTGGCGTGTTCGATCGAGTGCACGCCTGCATAAATCGCGTTCTTCATTCCAGAAGCACCGTGGGCATGGGCGGCCACCTTCCTCCCCACTTGGCGCGCGGCATCGACTGCAGCCGCAAGTTCCTGCGCGGTCATTTGGGCCTCATCCGGCGAGGTGCCGGGTGTCAGGACTCCTCCCGAAGCAATGATTTTGATGACCCCCGCGCCGGCGGCAACCTGGTTGGCCACAGCCTGTCTGACCTGCTCGGTGCCCTCGACTTCCTGACCGATGAACCGCGCATGCCCACCGATCATGCAGATGGCAAGACCGGCGCCGATGATACGTGGCCCGGGCAGAAGCCCCGAATCGATAGCCCGCTTCAAGGTGAAGATTGAATGATCCCGAGCCCCAACGTCGCGCACTGTCGTGAATCCTGCGTCGATCGTCGCCTTCGCATGCGTGGCCGACTTGAGCAGCGTATACGAAGGGAGTTCTGATTCCAACGTGCCGACGACATCCGCCTCGCCTCCCAAACAGAGATGGACATGACAGTCGATAAGTCCCGGAAGAATCGTGAGGCCACGGCCGTCGATGCGGACCGCTCCTTTCGGAATCGAGACGGTGCTGCTCGGACCGACCGCAGTGATGGTGGTGCCACGCACGAGCAGCGTTGTGCGGTCGTGAACGGCTCCTGTCCCATCGATGAGGTGTGCGTGATGAATCGCGATACTCACAGCTTACCGTCCTACGCTATAGGTATGCGCAGCTGCCTGCAGTGCAATGCCAGGAGTCGAAATCCACTTGTTTCGAATGCCGATCTCCTCCAGCGCATTGAGCAGAGTCAGGACGTTGGCTTCGGTAGACGATTCTCCCATCAATCCGATCCGCCAGACTTTCCCCTTGAGATGGCCTAAGCCTCCGCCGATCTCTATGCCGGAGATGTCAAGCAATTGAGACCGGACGCGTGCTTCATCGATGTGTGTGGGAACTGTGACACAGATCAGCGTCGGCAGTCGGCGACCAAGGTGAGGCAACGGCTCCAGACCGAGCGCAATCAGTCCCGCCATCAACGCACGACTGTTCAATTCATGCCGGGCAAACCGGGTCGGAAGCCCTTCTTCTTCGATCAGACGCAAGGCCTCCCGCAGGGCATACAGCATCGAAATCGGTGCGGTGTGATGGTAAGTCCGGTTCTGCTCCGCCCAGTAATCCGCGATCAGGGTCAGGTCAAAATACCAGCTCTGACAGGGAGCACGCCGATTTTTCATCACAGAAAGTGCGCGCTCGCTTAGGGTCAAGGGAGCCAGGCCAGGCGGGCAGCTGAGGCATTTTTGCGTGGCGCTGTAGCAAATGTCGATGCCCCATTGATCGACTTCTACAGGGATTCCGCCAAGCGATGTGACCGCATCGACCAAAAGCAAGGTTTCATACTTGCGACAGATCGCGCTGATCGGTTCGATAGGTTGCCAGGCACCGGTGGAGGTTTCAGCATGGACGAGTGCGACTGCCTTCACCGGCCCCGACCGTTGGAGAAGCGTCGCAATTGCGTCTGGTTCGATAATCTGTCCCCAAGGAGCTTCCACACGAATAGCCTTCCCTCCGCAACGCTCAACCATCGTTGCGAGCCGAGTGCCGAACACACCGTTGACTCCTACGATGACAGAATCACCCGGCTCCACCATGTTGACCACCGCGGCCTCCATACCGGCTGATCCGGTACCAGAGATCGCAATCGCAAAGCGATTGGCGGTCGCAAATACATGGCGCAAGAGCGCCTGAATGTCATTCATCACCCGCAAGAACGCCGGGTCCAGATGCCCGACGAGCGGAATCGTCAGGGCACGCAGCACCCGGGGATGAACCATGCTCGGGCCGGGACCCAAGAGCAATCTCCGCGGTGCAACAAAGTCTTCCGTCATAGAAGGGCTCCTTGAATGTCGCGGAGTTAGTATAGCCAACTTGCGAGGGCATGGCTATGCGAGAAATTCCCGTCTGTTCCACTCAGTAGCTATTTCGAGGGGATTTGGAGCGCCAGAGGCACGTGTTATAGTCAGGCACCCATGAGCGAGCAGACCTGTTCGATCGGACCATTGCAAAATCTCCCAACGGCCGAAAACCCTACGGCGTCCCGTCCACCGGACAACTCTCGATGGTCACGTTTTGTGAATGTCGTCTGCGCGACCGTCCTAGTTGCGGCGCTGGGGAACATTCTGTGGTTGTCGATAACTTTTCCAAAACTTCAGCAAGTCGAGGAACCAGACCGCGCGCTCGATCTGATGGTCGGCCGTACGATGGAAGCGCAAGATGCTCTTCGACGAGCGCCGGTATGGCAGCAATGGCTGGCGGAATGGACGATGGGGAGCGGTGACGAAATTTCTTGGCAAGCCATCGAGTGGTATCGCGAGCTGGTTGAGACGACGGACGATCCACTGTCCAAGCTTCGGTTAGCGATCCTCCTTGGAGAATCCGGGCGTGAAGCGGCGGCGCTGGCCGAAGCCAGCGGGTGGCAGGACCGCGGTACGTCTGCAGTGCTCTTTGGGCAGCTGATCGAAGCTGCGTATGGCGCTCAACCACTCGATAGAGAACAGGAGGTCGACTTACAAGCTATGGTGGCGGAAACGCTGCCAAACGGATGGTTTTACGATCACCTTGCCGTCAAACTCGCGCAACGAGCGGGTAATCAGGAGCTTCTCGCGACCGTCAAAGACCGGAGTATGGTCAAGGAAGACCAGAGCCAGCAACGGATTCGCCCGTTGCTGCTGTTCGAACTAATCTGTCTAGTGGTCGGGTCAGTCATGCTGTTGGGTATTGTCAGACTCAAGGGGCAGCGGGTGGACATCTTGCGGCTCCATTCACCCGGCGTTCCTCCTCCTTGGTCCGGAGGAATTGCCGCTGCGGTTATTCTCCGTGGTGGCGCCTTGGGAGTGGTCACAATGTCAGTCTTGTTGTTCGCTCCGTCTTTTGAGTCTGTGGTGTCGGCATCGGCCATTCCCTTGGCCTACCTGCCCTTGCTTGCCATCGCGTACGTCCGCCTGCTCAAGCCCTCCGGCCTGACTTTTTCCAACGGGTTCGGTCTCCATATCAAGCCTGCTGACGTGGGACGCCTGGTCTGCATCATCCTCGCCGTAGTCGCTGCCGGGATCTGGGGCGAATGGATGATTGGGCGGACGGCCGAGTTCCTGCATCTGAATAGCCACTGGACTGAATGGTTTGATAAAGATCTCGTCTGGGCGTCACCTACCGTGTTGGCGAGTAGTTTGCTCCAATACGTGATCTTCGCGCCGATCTTCGAAGAACTCGCATTTCGCGGGCTGCTTTATGCGATGCTTCGCCGCCGGTTTTCATTCTTTCCTGCCGCGCTCATCAGCGCCGGCATCTTTGCTTTGGCTCACGGCTATAGCCTGATCGGCTTCATCAGTGTCTTTTGGAGCGGGTTCCTCTGGGCTTGGATCTATGAGCGAACAGGGAGTCTGGTTCCCGGCATGGCCGCCCATGCTATGAACAACTTGCTGGTGTGCCTTACGGTGATGGCGTTGCTTCGTTGAGAGAGCTTTCCTGGATCAGCTCAAGTGCTTCGAATAGATTATTGTGGCGCAACCCTACACGATCCAATTTCAGCAACTCACCCATTCTCTTGTTCAATACCCGCTTGCCGGGTGGTCCCGGTTCCTGAGAGGCGGAGGATCGAATCTCCCATCGCCGCGCGACCGCCTCACAAATATCGTTCCAGGTCATGGGATTGCCATCGCTCACGTTGTAGACCCCGCTTGGTTCGGCATGGGTCAGAGCCGCAAGGCAGGTCGCAGCCAAATCCTCGACATGAATGAGGTTGACATATTTGCGTGAGCGGTTCACGCGGCCAGTTCTGATCCAATCGATGGGATTGCGGCTCGGCCCATAGATTCCCGCGACACGCAACACGATGGCGCCAAAGGCCGTCCGCAATAACTCTTCTCCCTGTACGCGTTGTGGTGTCGGATCGATGGGTGCTGATTCATCCAGCCAGGATGGAGGATAGCCGGTAGCGGTGCCGTCGGCATATGCGGAGGTGCTACCCAGCACGACGAGACGACGGGTCCGCAGAGATGCCGCTTCGGCGAATCGCCGGACCAACTCAATCGGCGCTGCAGGAAAGCACCACAGCACGTCAGTCGTGACTGGAATCGACGGCCATGTATCAGGTTGTGTGAGGTCGAACGAGATTCGTTGGTCAGGTCGTAGATGATTGAGGTGTCGCTCGGGGTTTCGGCTGGTGGCAAAGACCCGTGTATAGCGCTGTTCGGCGAGCGGGAAGATGACCTTGGCGCTGTAGCCGGATCCGAGAATGGTAAGTGATTGATGCAAGGGCCGATCGTGCTCCGTGCTGAGATGCGTGCAGTGTGCCAGCGAGAACCGGTCGAGTCCACCGAAAAATTGGATTTTATTTGCGTAGGTATTTCCTCGTGCTATACAGGAAACACGTGTCCGATTGATCACATCAGAAAGAGGGACGGTATGACGACGCAATCCTTGTCATGGTGTTTGTTGCCGGTGCTGCTGGTGGCGGCCGGTTGCCCAAGTGGAGGTGGCGGCGAAGGTGGATTTGAAGGGGGAGCCGTACCAGTCGCCTATGTCGTGAGCAGCGGGCCCAACGAAGTGAAGGCCTATACGATCGGTGCAGCAGGGACCCTGGCAGATGCCGGTACGGTTTCATTAACGACCGACGTTCCCTCGTCCATCGCAGTGTCTTCAAATGGATCCTTTGCCTTCGTCGCGACAAACGGTGGCATCTATGCGTTTACAATCAGCGCCGTGACGGGTGCGCTCACATCGGTCACAGGTTCGCCTTTTTCTTCTGCGAGTACCTTCAACGCGGTCACTGTTTCACCAAACAATCGATTTCTCTATGCCGCAAACAACAACGGTACCATCTCTGGTTACGGTATCAACGGAGCAACTGGAGCATTGACCGTAGTCGGTGCTCCGATTGCGGCGGGAACGACACCAAGCGGGGTGGCCGTCTCGCTGAATGGATCCTTTCTCTATGTGAGTAACCAGGGCTCCAACAATGTGTCGGCGTTCCGAATTAATGGAACAACCGGCGCATTGACGTTCGAAGAAAACGAAACTGCGGGGACATCGCCGAGCGGAGTAGCTGTATCCCCCAATAGCACGCTTCTCTACGTGAGTAACCAGGGTTCCAACAATGTATCGGTGTTCAGTATCGACGGAACAACCGGCGCGCTGACCCCGGTACTCAACTCTCCATTTGGAGCGGGAACGACACCAAGCGGGGTGGCCGTCTCGCCGAATGGATCTTTTCTCTACGTGAGTAATCAGGGCTCCAACAATGTGTCGGTATTCAGTATTAACGGAACAACCGGCCAGTTGAGCATCGTGGAAACAGACTCAGCGGGAACAGCTCCAAGCGGCGTCACGATAGAACCGAATGGGCAGTTCTTGTATGTGTCAAACGGTGGTGGAGGTGGCAATGTATCCGGCTATCGAATTACGGCGGTAAACGGTGAACTGGTTTCTTTAGGTGCAGTGTTTCCGGCTGGAGCTACTCCCGTTGGCATCGCCACACCAGGTCGACCATAAATCCTCTCTGAGAGAGTGATAACCCGCGGCCCAGTTACCATGCCGCGGCTAACACCCACTTCATCGGATTCCTTCCCGATGACACCGCGCTTTCCATAGCTGCTTCATTGTCAGAGCTATGTGGGAGTGGTATAACCCGAGATGGGGTTGTCCACACAATTCACACGGCTAGGATCATGACTAGATGGCTGATGATATGGCTCTTCTCATTCGCCTGGCTTCTATCGGGCTGTGGCGATGGAGGTGGAGATGGGGGCACGTTCGGAGGTGTGGGAACCATAGGAGGTGGTGTTGGAACGACATCGGTTGTTTATGTCACCAATAGCGGCTCCGATAATGTGTCCGGATACAGCATCAATGCGGCGACTGGTGCGCTGGTGCCGATTGTCGGCTCTCCGTTTGCGAACCTCTCAGGTCCGTCAGCGATTGCGATATCGTCCGATGGATTTTTCACGTTTGTGGCCAACAGTCGAGCGAATAACGTGACTGCGTTCAGAGTTTCAACGGATGGTAGTCTCATCGTGGTACCGTCGACCGCGCTCAACCCCAATCCGGCTTCAGTCGGCACAACTCCAGGAGCAGTGGCCATCTCCTCTGACACAAGGTATCTGTATGTGGTCAATGGTGGCTCTGATAACGTGACTGCGTTCAATATAGGGGCTGCTGGGGTCTTGACGTCCGTGCCGCAGGCAGCCGGCAACTCGAACCCTGTTTCGGTTGGAGGATCGCATCCTACATCCGTTGCGATTTCCAAACTTGGAAGATTCCTCTATGTGGCCAATAGTGGATCCAACGATGTCTCGGCATTCTCAATCGGAGGAACTGGGCTCTTAACGCTCATACCCCCGTCCGGGACGAGCAGGAATCCCATCTCGACCGGGGGGAAGGCTCCAAAAGGAATTGCTATCTCGCCGAATGGATCATTTCTCTACGTGGCCAACAGTGGCTCCAATGATGTCACGGTATTTCAGATCGGGGCAAACGGTCTCCTAAGCTTGGTGCAGCCGGCGGGGTCCAGCGCCAACCCCGTCTCGGTCGGAAGCACGACTCCCAATGCCATCGTCATTTCCCAGGATGGCCAATCTGTCTATACTGCCAATGGCGGAGGGACTGTGACGGCATTCACTACAGGGAACGGCGGACTGTTGACGCTCGTGCCGAGTTCAGCGGGGAGCCTGAACCCCGCATCTGCGGGCACTGCACCTGTGGCCATGACGATCTCGTCGGATGGACAATTCCTCTATGTGGTGAACGGTGGAGGCCGTGTGTCGGCGTATGCCATCGCACAAGGAACAGGAGGACTTGCACCGTTAAACCCTCTGTTTGGAAGTCCTTTTCCAGCGGGAACGACACCTTCCGCAATTGCAACACCTGGATAATCATCAGCTGCTTGGCAGTCTATCGTGCAACCAGGTCAATACCTCACGCGTCACCTGTTCCGGCTTGTCTTCATGGACGAAATGCCCAGCGTCGGCGACCTTCACCACCGTCAAATCAGTCGCACAATTGCTCAAGCCATCCAGATTTTGGGCGACGAGCGCATGGTCCTGCAGTCCCCAGACCACCAGCGTAGGAATTGTGATGACGGGGAATCCTAGTTGGCGCTGGCGAAACGCGCCGCCGCCGCGCAAGGCCGCCCGGTAGTAATTCACCATGGCGGTGAGAGCTCCCGGTTCACACGCCTGTTGTCGGTACAACCGCACAAGATCATCAGGCATACATTGGCGATGAATCGCCATATGTCTCAGAATTGCACCGATGACATAACCATGGCCGGCGGACAATGCGGCTTCGGGAAGCCGGGGAATTTGAAAGAAAGCCATGTACCAGGAGCGGTGCAATTGCCGCCAGCGTCGCACTTCTCGCTCGAAGCAGGCGGGATGGGGAGCGTTCACAATTACAAGGGCTTCTACACGAGTGCTGTTCCGCATCGCATAGTACCAGGCGATGATTCCACCCCAGTCGTGTCCGATCAGAATGACGCGTTGAACGTGGGCAGCCTCAAGCAACGCAGTCACATCGTCCATCAAGGACTCAATTCCGTAGGCCTCGATGCCGGTCGGTCGTGTCGTGCCACCGTATCCCCGGAGGTCGGGAGCCCAGACCCGGTACCCTGCTTGGGCCAGTGAGGGGATCTGGTACCGCCATGAGACGGCGGATTCAGGAAATCCATGCAGGCAGAGCACCAATCGATTCCCAGTCCCTGCCATAGCGACGTAAAACGATTGCTGATTGGCGGATATATGGCGAAACGATAAGGCCGGTATGCCGGAGAATTTCGGATCCATATTGCGTATCGGCAAAAATTTCGAAATTGCTGGTCAGATCTTCAACGCCTCGCTATGATCGCCAGAATGGAACGACCAAATTGGGTATATTGGCCGGAGCAGGGCAGGTGGCGCGCGCATCCGGAGGGCTGTCCCGATCGCGAAATACAAGCGGCGTCATTCGACGAGTTGCAGTTCAAGGTCCAACAGCTGAGCCGTGATCTCGCCAAAAGCTCTCGAGAGATTCCCCGTATCGAGCCACCCAAGGCAGGAATTGGCCACGTACAAGCGCCACGGTATGTACTCACGCAGGAGCAGGGCAAGTGGCGTGGCTATCTGCAGGGCTACCCCGACTATTCGGCGCAAGGGGAGTCCTTCGATGAGGTGCAGTCCAAGCTTCGCCAGCTGTGCCGCGACTTGACGGCCAGCAAACCTTTCCATCTACGGAAAGTCGCCTGAGATCCAATCCGCTCAGGGCGTATGAGCTCCTCGCATACTCTCTTCGTGGGGAACCAGCCATTTTTCGGTACCAATTGTCCCACAGCATTCGACTATTTCAGGCGATGCCGCACCCGATAGCATCCTGAGAAGGTCCCCCCGGAAGCGAGCCGTTTCAGTCCCCACTCCGGATGATTGAACGCATCACTTGCGCAGGTCATCGGCTCGATGGCGAGCGCAGCTCGTGGTGCGTCTGCAATCGCATCGCCGGTATAGACGACTACCGCGGAAAAGGCGGAATCCATCACAACGTCGATCGCGTGGCCACTTGCGGCATGGCGCAGCGATGCCGTGGCCATTCCCTGCGCATCGCGCTGGAGTTGCACATAGCAATGATTGAAGCGTTGCCGGCCGATCTCACGATAGCGGCGATAGTCCCATGGCGTGCCGGCCACATTCAGAATAGTTCCCGTAGGGACGAGTCGCTCGTTGAATTCCAAATAGCCGGACCCTGGGATCTCTACCTCCGCTTCATCGATCAATGACGTTCCGACCGTGAAGTAGGGATGAAATCCGACTCCAAGGGGGGCTGCCCGTTGTCCTACGTTGTTGACCATAAACGAGCATGAGAGCCCGTGCGCGTCGAGTTCATATGTCACCCGAACCTCAAGGGAAAATGGATAGCCTCGACTGGCATACTGATCGGCATCAAGACGGACGTCAAACATCACCCTGTTTGCCTGAGCGTCACGCACATGCCATGGCAAATTTCGCACGAAACCGTGAATGGCATTGGGACCTTCTTTGTCGTTACATTCCAACTGGAACTGTTGCCCGTCGAACGAGTACCGGCCATTGCCGATTCGTCCGGGAAATGGAATGAGCACGTCACCCTGTCCGCCTCGCTTTTGCTTTCCGCCGGAATAGCCCCACACGATGTCGGTTTCCCGTCCGTCGTCGTCGAGCAAGAGATACCGCCGTAACGACGCGCCCCAAGGAGATACAGCAGCTCGCTGGTGCTGAAAGGATAAGCGGAATTCAGTATCCGGTGGTACAAGCTTCACGGTCAATCACTATAGCATTGCAACGACAAATGGCCAAGGCACGCGCGCCCATCATTCCAAGTACTGCTGATGAGATCATGCGACGGTCATAGCTGCTGCGGTGATATCGCAAGACATGTCCGATGTGACTTACTTCACAAGGAGGTACCGAGTGATCTCCGGTTCCGCAGCCAAAAGCCCGGACAACCGTTGCAGCGCATCCAGAACGTGCGAAGTCGAAAAATGCGCCTGTTCTGTTGCAGGACTTGCCCATTCTTCAACGAACACGAAGTCGGTGGAATCGGAACTATTCTGGAGAAGCGCATAACTCGAGCAGCCTGTTTCCAGACGAGTGGGCTCGACGAGTGCCGACAGGATCTTCCGAACCTGATCGACATGGTTCTCTTTGGCCCTAACGCGAGCGATCACTCGAAGAGAAGTGTCCGTCATCATGCCTTTCAGATGGCCGTTGCAGACTAGACCTTGTACTAATCATCGATTCCCGCGCAGCCGGTGCCGAGCCAGCGTCCCGTGATGTCCATATGGGTTTTCCCCATTCCCTGCTGCTCCCTGTCGCTGGTTGCCACGATGCTTTCTGTTGTCTTGGCCTCGATGGTGAGACGAGAATTTGTGGCGGGAGGGCCCGGGCAGATCTGGTCAAGTACCAGTTTGGACGACGATTTCGAGAGCACCTTGATCTTGCATTGCACCTCCTCATCATCTTCTTCCATTTCCTTGATGATACGGTCGTGAGCGACATCCTCTTTTGTGAGGCACGACTGCGCCGTCATCATGTGAGGCTTACCTTCGCGGGATTTTATCATCTGCTCCATTTGAGCACGTTGTTGCGGCGACATTTTCGCCGACATTTCCGGCGAGAGCTTCATCCCCGATGTCACCGTGGTGACCGTCATTTCCCACGCGCCGGGTTTTACATTCAAGGACTCCGCATGCATATCCGGCACTAGTCCTGGACTGAGGGGAACGAGAATAAGTCCCGCTGTTACTACAACTCCAAAGGTACTGAGTGCCACAGTTGTCTTGGGCATAGGCATCTCTCCTTCCAGATGGACTGCATCGCGGCATTGTACTTGTTCCACTCGGACCGGTCTATGGTGAGCGAACGGCGTGTCGAACCAATCAGACAGAACCAGTGTCGTCAGCTCCTGCTGCTGCCCCACTATTCTCCCCTTGACCTGTCTATCGGTTGAGGCGTAGTCTGATCATATCCTTTCACTGCCGCCTCACTCTGGAGGTGGTGACGATGGTTTTCCGTGGAGCATGGTTTCAACGGTTTGGACCTGCCGGGTGTGTGATCCCCACTAGACAGACTCCTGCCTCTGATACTGCGGAATTAACGCGTAGGTGTGCGAGATGCTCTCTGTCTCATGCAGGGAAGTCAGATCGCACGCAGGCGCCTGATGTCACTCAATGGAAAAAGGCTGTGGGAATTCAAAGGGCTCGCGTGGCGGGGCGCGAGGGTGTGACCTATGTCATGGGCATACTGGGGAATCGTGATTGGCCTCGCAGCGTTGGTCGGGATGCTGCTTGCTTGTATGACTATGCTCTCCTCCAACGATGGAGGTAGAGACCGGAAGGGATCGAAGCCAAGTGTCGGGGGATCGGTTGGCGCTGTTCTACCACCATCAGTTACCAGCCGGCGGGCGGCGTAATTGTTTGGTGTCGGCTCGATCTTCGGACATGCAACAGCGTGAGGTGTTGCACGGGTGAGGCTGGAGGCTTCTTGTGTCGAAACTCGACACCAATCGAGCAGATGGACATGAACCTTAGAGAGAGGAGGGAGACATGGGGCCGACGAAGGCGATCGTGAAAGGGCATGCCCTCTACGAGGCGTTGGGGGAAAAATTGATCAAAGATGGATTCGCGAGCCGGCAGGATGTTGAAGCATATGTGAAGCACCATTATCTCGTGTTGCCGGTCGTCGATAAACGAGGGCAGCCGTGGTTGCTCGATGGAAAGCCGGTGTATTGTCTTCGGGGAACTCAGTACGAAACGGTAAACGATGAGAGGGTCCATCTTGCCCGGTGTCCCGATTGCGGTGGCATGGGGGTCCGAACCGACGAATTCGTAGTGGAGTCTGATTGTATCCGCTGCACGGCCTGTGGACATGAGTTCGATGCCAGGCTGGAGATGATGGAAACGTAGCCGGAGACAAGCTGTTCGGCCTGCTGGTGTCAGTTTCAGAGTGGAGTTGTGCGACCCGGGAGAGATCAGGTCTGTCTCCAAGAGACACATTCATGCATTCTATCTCCCGGGCACGCATTCATAAGACGAACAGAGGATCGAATTAGCGCTCCCACCGGTATCCCACGAGAAAGGGCATGACCATCAAGACGCCGAGCGCTCCGAGGGGAACTGTTCCCACGACCATTTCTTGACCGGCGACGTATTCCCGAAAGGAGAGGCCGTGGAGGGGAAGAACAACCGCCCATTCCAGCAGAAGCATGAGGCAAAGGGCCACGAGACCCACGCTTAGCCGGATACCTGGAAGGGGAGGCAAGGTGAATCGGTCGATCACCCAGCGCGCTCCCACAATAGTGGCCAGCAGAACGTTAGGGATCTCCATCATCTCGGCCAGCCTCTCGCTGACATGCAGCGCAACCACTTGCATTCGAATTACTTCAAGAACAAATCCCGATCCCATCGCGACGAGAAAATAGCTGGCGCCGGCCTTCACGACCTGCATGAGGCCATGCGGTCTCTTGCCGTCGTGCGCCCTATCGGGCAAGGAAGTCATGGGAGTAGTCGTCGCATCGACTTGGTCGGCGGGCACGGGGCTCATGCATAGAGACAGTCGTAGCCGCCTCTGATAAGTCAGTTTAGCGGAAAATCACAGACACCTCCATTCTTCGGTACAAAGCGACGGTCGAGAAAAATCGGCGACGGATGAGGGAACGGACGAGACATCACTCCTGGGGGAGCGATGGCGTTCGGAAGCGACAGACTCCATTCGGCTTCTTGACAGTCAATACAGGATGGAAGGGAGAAACGATCCGGTGGGTGTTTGATAGAGACCGAGGCTCATGAGAGTCATGGGTTGGACCACCCGCAGACCATGTGCCAGGCACCACTGAAATAACTCAATGTTCCGTGTCGGCAGCAAGAAGCCCGGCCCGGTAAAAGCTGATGCTGCGCCGATCAGCGCCTTTAACTCCTCGTTCGTCCGACCGACTGCATGGGCAAGAAATCCAATACCGGTGGCATAGCCGGTAATGCGTCCATCATACTCCACCACAGTTGCCGTCCTGTCAGCAAGAGCATGGGTGAGTTCTCCACACCGATCGTGGCCATGTACAGAGCGACACAGGGCATTGCATGTTTCAAGATCATCCATGTTCGCGTTGCGGACACGATACCCAGGCAGGTCGAATGTGAGGGGTGGCCCCTGCAGAGTGGATAGCGGCTCTCGGGCTTGAAATCCAAGCTTGGTATAGACGGAAAGCGAGCGATTGTGATACGCGGCCTGGACGAGCCGAACACCGACCTGCTGCCGACTTTGGGCACGGTCCAAGACCGTTTGCATCATCCGACGACCAAGAGAGGCGTTCTGTGAACCCGGATGAACGGTGATAGGTCCGACTCCCGCGATGGCGTCACTTTCCCACAGAAAGTTGCTGCACACAATTCGACCATCAAGTTCCCCCACGATCGAGTAGACGTCGGGCCGCGTCAGTATCATGCCATAGAGCCCAATCGCGATGTCGGCCGAGGGAAAATCAGGAGGAAAGCCGTGCTGCTCGGCAATCGCCTTGAAGGCCTCATAACCGATCTGTCCGCAGGCTTGGGCGTCGGCGGGGGTGCCGGGTCTAAAGATCGCATTCATGCTTGGAAGGAAGTGTCAGAGGCGACGGGTTTGACAGTAAGGTGAGCATGTAGGTTTCTATTAGCACAGCGATTACTGGTGTTTCAATGGATGAAGTCGCCTATGGTTCAACCAGAAGCGGCAAGGCGAGCCTTCGCGCGGTCGTTACGAACGGTGGGTTTACGAGATTCCGGCGTACGATTCAGATGCCGTTCAATCTCGTCCTGGAAGCGCAGCTCCGAAGGCTTGAGAAATGGTTCCTTTCCGATGGCGAGCGTAGAAGGCCCAATTGCCTACTCGATCAGTGAGCGGCGTGGCTATCGTGGACTCAACACCTCTCGCCATACCTCGGCGAGATCGAGCAGCGCTTGGTTCCCATTGCCGACATAGACGGAGCCGTGCATCGTCGCGAGTGTCTTTGGCTTGAGCGCGGCCAAGCGTTTCAGTGTCGCATCCGTCAACGTGCAATACGGCACGTAATTCGCCAGCGGACCTTTTTGATACTCAACGAGGGTGGTCCTGCATCGCTCAATGACATCCGACTCTGTGATGGGTTCCACGTCGCCGTTTTGATGGAAGAGATCCGAGCACAAGAGAGTCCGCTGTGTTTCCTCGAACAGCAATCCCGCTTCCCAACAGTGCGGCACATGCGGCGTCGAAATGAATTGGAAGCGATACCGTCCTGTCTGCAACACTTCCCCATCCGTCATGCCTTTGGCGGGCCGAAGTGAGAGACAATCATCGACGCTCACAAGTTTACCGACCACACTGCATACCGCGTCAGACTGCGGAGCGTGGGTCTGCCACTCAGGCAGAGTTCCGGACTCGTCGGCTTCAAAATGGCTGAAGCCGATCCATCGTAAGGTTCGAACATCGAGCAGCGACATGACGGCGTCCTTTGTCGCCGGGAACAACGCGCGTGGCCCGGTGTGAAACAAGAGAGGCTGTTCATCGCGCAGGAGGAACTGGCTGAATTGGATGTCGAACGGTTTCACGAACGTTGTGATCCGGAAAAGATCCGGAGCCACCTCGGTAATCGTTGTCATTGAGTCCTCTGGGGTGAAACGGCCTGCATCGTAATATACCCGTTCAGCAGACTGCAATCGACCGAGGAGGCTGCCGCAGGGCCTAGTGCCATCAGAACGGCTTGCACTCCTATCTAATAGTTCTGCCGTGGACTTGCAGATCAATCCCACCAGAGGGTCTGATTGATTCAAGGGACCAGAGGAGGAATCATTCATATCGCCGATATCTTGTCCACAGGCCCTCACGCACAGAAATAATTTAGCCTCCCCTGATGTATTGTGCAGAAACAGCATGTTGACATGCACGGACAACGCGAGGTCGGCGGTGCGTTCTGTCACCTCCTTGGCTTGGCCTGCCGCCGCGGACTCAAAAATCCGTAGCGGCTGTGCCGGTTCCAGAAGCATGAGCCGGTGCCATATGTGACGAGGTCTGCGCGGGTAGGACGTGCTCCCCGGTCTTGTCCGTGGACAGGCAGAGCGAGCAGATGTAGCCCTCGTGAACGGCAGCCTTGATCATGTCCGGGCGCTCGTAATCATGGTGACAGACATGGCACTTCAGATGCTCTCCGGACGGGTTGCCGTACTTGTCGTACATCGGTAGAGCGATGCCGTCGTTGGTACGCCGCAGGTAGTACTCACCCTTGGTGGCGATGGCGATGATCGGTGGGAGCACTAACCCGAGGAGGATTGCCACCAGTGGTGAGTATGGCCGCAACGTTTCGCCGAGCCCGCCGAAGAATGCGATGACGGACAGGCCGGCGGCGATCAGCATCGACCCGAAGCCGACGGGATTGAAGTCGTACAGCATCCCGCGGCGGAACTCAGGGGTTTTGGGCGAAAGCTTCAGCAGGTACTTGTTGAAGACGATGTCCGAGGCCACCACCACGACCCAGGCCATGCCGCAGTTGGCGTAGAACCCGAGGATGGTATTTAGGAAGCTGAACATGTCCGCTTCCATGAGGGTCAGCGCGATCAACAGGTTCACGCCGAGGAATACGATGCGGCCCGGATAGTGTTTGGTCACGCGGGTGAACGCGTTCGTCCATGCCAGCGATCCCGAGTAGGCATTGGTGACGTTGATCTTGATCTGGCTGATCACCACGAGCACCACCGCCAGCGTCATCGCGAGCCAGCCCGGAAGGAAGTTCTGGTAGATCTCCAGAAACTGGTGCACGGGTTGGTTGGCGATGCCGGCGCTGCTCGCGACATTGGTGATCAGGTACACGGCCAAGAACAGCCCGACGACCTGTTTGATCGCACCGAAGAACACCCAGCCCGGCCCCGCCAGGATCAGCCAGGTCCACCAGCTGCGCTTGTTTTCAGGGGTCTGCGGCGGCATGAAGCGCAGGTAATCGTTCTGTTCGGCGATCTGCGCGATGAGCGACAAGCACACGCCTGCGGCCAACAATGTCGAGCCGATGTCGAAACCGGCCTTGCCGCTCTCACCAGCGTAGGCGAAGAACTGGCCGACCGACTCCGGGTGACTGACGACCAGATAAACGAACGGTGCGACCATCAGGACGAGCCACAGGGGAGTCGTCCAGACCTGCAATGTCGAAAGCACTTTCATGCCATAGATTACCAGCGGGAAGATGACGAGCGTCGATACGGCATACCCCATCCAGAGCGGAATACCGAGCCCGAGTTCGAGTCCCTGGGCCATGATGGAACCTTCGAGGGCGAAGAAGATGAAGGTGAACGTCGCAAAGATGACGTTGGTGACGACCGAGCCGTAGTACCCGAACCCGCTGCCGCGCGTGACGAGGTCGAGGTCGATGTTGTACCGCGCCGAGTAGTAGGCCACAGGAAAGCCGGTGGCTAAGATGACGATTGCGAAGATGAGGATCCCCCACAGCGCGTTCGTCGTGCCGTACGAGATGCCGACGTTGGCGCCGATGGCGAAGTCGGCGAGGTAGGCGATGCCACCTAGTGCCGAGATGCCTACCACTCGCGTGGACCACTTGCGATAGCTTCGCGGCGCGAACCGCAGCGTGTAGTCCTCCAACGTTTCCTTACTGGCCGTCATGGTGTCGAGGTCTGCCTCATCCACTCCTGGTTTCCTGCTGATCTCTTGCGTCATGGTTGGCAAAGCTTGGGCCTCCTTGTTTCCGTAATGTGACAACCGTGTTCCCACCGCGAGCGAAATCGCTGATTGCGGCGTTGTCGGTTGGTGTTCTTGTCCATCTTTTAAATAAGTCGGCAGCCATAGAGATAGGTCCCTCAGACCTGTTCCTTATTGGATGCTGCGCGAATCATTCCGCTCCTGTTGTGTCGCCCACCATCTCATAAAAGACGGCGTAGACTTATCGGGAAATTCCTGAAAAACAACAGGGAAAGCACTTAGGAGACTCAGAGAATTACCGAAGGCTCAGGGAATGCGGGAAAAATAGATATAACTTAAGTATCTCGATGGAGCACCAGGTCAGCACACAGTCTGACCCTGTACTGTCGATAAAAAACCGGTAGTTGGTATCGGATGGCGACGCACCGGGCGTTGTCGCCGCTCAAGTGGCAGCAGGCGAAGCCGTATGGCACGTTGACGCTGAATAAGCAGGTTGTAGCTCTGGGATGCGGCAAAGACGGCGCAGTGATCGTGGCTGCTCAATTTGCCGCTTAAGGAAGTGATCGGCGTCGAGCTGTCTCCATGACACTGCAAGGTGGCGGCGGCCAATGTCGGGGCATCGGTGTCGAACGGGAGGCATCTCGTGTCGTGCAGAAATATCAGGGTGGACTGCATCAATGCGACCGCCCCTTCCTGGGACCAGTGTTTACAGATGTCGCCGATAACATGCGCCGGTTCCAAGCGGATACCGGGCGCCGCGTCTTGATCGCCTATTCTTGTCCGGTGGAAGAACTGATGCCCCAGGAATATCCCGGGTTTGTCAAATGAGCGGACTATCAGGTGATCTCGATGAGCGACTCATAGAGTCTGTGGGAATGCCACGCCGAAGCGCCCTTTCCTTGCAAGAGGCGCATTAAACACCTTCGCCATTGAACGAGCAGCATGTTGTCAGGCGACGTCTTTGCGCTTGATCAAGTCCGCAAGGTGGGCGAAGGGTGTGAAGGTCGAAGGCCGTTCTTGCTGCCGGCTCGGGGGTGTCTCACCAGGTTGGTCAGTTACCAGATATCGCTGGTGTTCATTGTCATGACAGTAGAGGCATAGCAACTCCCAGTTGCTGCCGTCGAGTGGATTGTTGTCGTGATTATGATCCTTGTGATGGACGGTGAGCTGGTTCAGCTTTCTGCCATCAAACTCTCTCCCGCAGTGCGCGCAAATCCATGGAAATAGTTTGAGCGCGCGGGCCCGATATGTCTCTTCGCGATGAGGCGGGTGATTCCGTGCCATGAGAGCCTCCGTGAGATTGGCGACTCGGCACGGAAGCTATTCTACACCAAGTGTCGAGCCAATACACGCCAAGCGCCGAAAGAGAGTGCGAAAGGCCCGGCGAGCCGTGATGAATGGAGAAGAACCATTGCCTCTATTGAGTTTCTGGGAGATACTGAGGCCCCATTGAGGGCGTCTCGCAGTGATGGCCGGGAGCAAAGCGGAGGAGATATGAAG
>JACXTT010002103.1_pt1 | contig 31909 bp, 25 predicted proteins | sample 9270951 | NCBI WGS metagenome assembly JACXTT01 (sample SAMN15532306, study PRJNA645909) | rock metagenome | isolation source: weathered quartz diorite | place: Puerto Rico | collected 2017-06-21
GAGCGCCCGGCGCGCGGGCCGCGGCCGGCCGGCGCGGTCACTCCGATGCCTCTTGTTCCTCGTGCCGTCGGCGCCGCGCGCGCTCGAGCGCCAGGCTGTCGGCCCCCTCGGCGGCGATCGTGCGCGCGAGCCTCGCCACCTGACGCTTCGCCTGCTCCGCGCGCATCGTCGCGCGGATCGGCTTCTGCGCGTCGGGCAACAGCGTCCTCGTTCGGATGTCGAATCGGTAGCCGGATGGGAGCGAGTGCAGGATGGCGCCCGAGACCATCATCGGACGGTGCCCCTTCGTCTGGAACGCGTCGGTCCGAACCTGCGTCCCGTCGATGATCGTGACGGCCCCACGACCGAGGACCTCAAGGACCTGATCGGCGCCCACGACGGCCGCCGTGTCCTCATCCAGCCCCACGCCGAGGAGCGACGGCGACTGCGAGACCACGGCGAGCAGCCGCCCCAATCGCGTTCGTTGCTCGAAATGCTGATCGACGACGATGCCCTCCAGGAGTCCCAGCCCAGCTGAGATCTGCACCATCCGATGCTTGGGCGTCGCGCCGGAGGCTCCGAACGCCACCATGTGGGTGCTCACGGCGCTCGCCCCGGCCGAGGTTCCTGCCACGACAACGCCGCGTCGGTTCGCACGAAGCAGGGCCTCGCCGAGTGCGGTGCCCCCGACCACCAAGGAGAGCCGAAGCTGGTTGCCCCCGGTGAGGAAGATGCCCGTGGCCTCATCGACCAGCGCAGCCGCGGCCGGGTCGTTGGCCTCCTCGCGGGTCAAGGGGCGAAGTCCGGACACCCGCCCGGCGCCCGACTGCACGAAGATCTCGCGGTAGAGGTTCGTCGCCTCCTCGCCCAGGCTGGAGGCGGTGCTCACCACGACGATGTGCGCTCCCGGACCACCCGCCAGGGCGATGAATCGGCCGAGGATGACCCGGTCCTTGAGCTTGTCCTCGGCTCCCCCGATGACCATGACGGGCCCGCGACGGTTTTCCTTCGACATCGCACGAACCGTCGACCGGCGGGTCCCCATATGGGCCAGTCTAACGAACGCCGATCGGGGGCCGAAGGCGTTCGGTCGGGTTCGGCCTCCGTCGTAGCCTGTACGCGTGTTCCTGATCCTCGCTGCCGTGGTCGGAGGCATCCTGGTCGGCCTCGCCCTGGGCGGCAGCCTGACCACGCTCTCCAACGTCCGATTCCGATGGTGGCCGCTCGCCCTGCTCGGGCTGGCGTTGCAGCTCGCCCCGGTGCCGCATCTCGGGAGCTTCCACGCCCAGCACGTTGCGGCCGTCGGGTTCCTGATCACGTCCTACCTGGTGCTGCTGACGTTCGTCGGTCTGAACTTCCGCCTAGCCGGCTTCTCGCTCATCGCGGTCGGGTTCGCCCTGAACCTGCTCGTCATCTCCGTGAACGGTGGGATGCCGGTGAACCAGCGGGCACTCGAGATCGCCGGCGGCCCGCGCTACGCAGCAACGGTGACCGACCTTCTCGAGCACGGAGGCGCGAAGCACCATCTGGCCCGCGACGACGATGTGCTGCTCGCGCTGAGCGACGTGATCCCCGTTTCGTGGCCGACGCGCAACGTGTTCAGCGTCGGTGACCTGACCGCGATGCTCGGCATCGCGTGGGTCCTGGCGGCCGCGACGAAGGGCCCGGCCGGCAGGCATCGCCTGCGGTCGCGCGCTACCAGGCCGGGATCTGACGGGGCTGATCGTCCGGAGGAGGTTGCCGGCTCGCGCCCTGGGTGGGTGCCGGCTCCGAGGGCTCCTTGGCCGGCGGCGGCAGGACCTCGAACTCCGACGTGATGATGGGCCCCTCGTCCTTCGTCGGAGCGTGTCCGTTACCGGATGGGGGACCCGTCGGTGGCTCGTCGGTGGGCTCGCCGGCAGTCGACGAGCCGGGGCTCGACTCGAGGAGCTCCTCCTCGACCCACACGTGCGGGAACGTCGCCCGGATGGTGGTTCCCGCGCCCGGCGAGCTCTCGACGGAGAACGTGCCGCCCGTGACGAGCGCTCGCTCGCGCATCATGATCGATCCGAAGTGGCCCTCGGGAGGGGCGGCCGAGGTGTCGAACCCCTTGCCGTCGTCCTTGATCATGAGCTCGACCACGTCGTCGCGTTCCACCAGCGAGACCCAGATGCTCTGCGCCTCCGAGTGTTTGATCGCGTTCATGACCGCCTCGCGGGTGATCTGGTAGACGAGGAGCTGGATGGCCGAGGGCAGGGAAACGTCGCCGACATCGACGATGATGTTGAGGTCGAGGCCGCGGCTCGCGTCCTCGGCATAGCTCGTGATCGCCTCGGCGAGCCCCCCCCGGCCGATCGGGGAACGGTGCAGGTCTCGGATAAGGGCGCGGATGGTCTGGTCGGTCCCCTTGCGCGTGTCGTCGATCTCCTCGAGGTTGCGCTGCACGGTGCCGACCTCGCCTTTGCCGAGGCGGCGCTTGGCCATCTCGATCTGCAGGGAGAGGCGGTAGAGCATCTGCGCGGTGTCGTCGTGGAGGTAGGCAGCGATCTGCTCGCGTTCTTCTTTGCGTTCGTCGGCGATGCGGTTGGACAGCGCGCGCAGGACCCGGGCGCGATCCTTCAGCTCGACGTTCTTTCCTTCGAGCTCCTTGTGCGCCTCCTCCAGCTCCATGTTCCGGAAGAACATCTGCCTGGCGAAGACGAGCGGAAGAATGAATGCGGCAACCGCCCAAAATTGGACCGCCACATAGAGACGTGCGATAACCAAGCCGATCAAACTTAGACCCACAAGATTGAGGAGGAACTGCCGCCAATGCCCGAGCCTCATCTGGCTGACGACTTCCCTGATAGACATCGAGTGCCTTAGATGCATGTCCAAGGCCACAAGGCTCACGTTGACGCTATAGGCCGCGACATATGCCAGGAGAACGCTAGGCACGAGCTCGAAGGGTGGGGAGTGGGCGGTAGCCAAGGCGTGAATCACCGCGCTCTGAACCAGCACGGCAAGCGAAATCTGGCTTCGATTGAAAACCGCAGTGAAGGGCGAGATTTCGCGGCGGATCTCGCGAGGGTCCGCTGACCCGACGATGGCAATTGCTGCGGCGACTGGAGGGGTGTAGAGGATAGCCACGCCCAGGAGGATGGGGAAGCTCAGACTGAGTTGGAGTGCTGTCGACACCGCGACCGCCCAAAGATCAACCGTAGCGACCACAAGAGCCCAGAAGACCACATCTGGTTTCAGGATGTCCGATCCGTGACCGATCGCCCACCGGCCGATTGCGAGAACCAGACCCGCCGCAAGCAAGCCTTCGAAGAGAATCGCTGGTCGCTTGCCGCGAGTCCGGTTGCCTGAGAGGGACGTTGGGGCCACCCCACCTTCTGGCGCGACGTCGCTGATTGCTAAGTCGGCTCTAAATCGTCGGCTCCCTATTTGCTGCAAGCAATCCGGAATCCGGGGGATGCGGCAGCCTACAACACTTGCCGTAGACCCATCCTCACCTTGACCCCCACTTGGGGGACGGTCATAATCCCCTAAGTCTTAGGCCCTCACGGACGGTCGCGGAGAGGTGGAAGGGAGGTGACGAAGGTGCGGACGGTGAAGCGGTTAGCGGTGCGGCTGGGACCGATCGTGGCTCTGGTCTTGGCTGGCGGCGCTTTTTGGAAGTCAGGGTAGAAAGTCGCGGAAAGCCGCGGGCGATCTTGATCGATTGCACGCGGCGGGGGGTTGCTTCGAGGCAGCGGACGTTGTCTGCTGTCGTTCTGGCGTCTAGACCATCCCGGAGGCCGGCACGGCCAGCGTCACGCGGCAACCCTCGCCCGGGAGGCTGTCGATAGAAACCGTACCGCCCATGGCGGCAGCTCTATCCCGCATGATCTGAAGCCCGTAGTGGTTCGGCGCGGTCAAGAGTGGGTCGAATCCAATGCCATCGTCGGAAACGCTGAGAATCAGAGTATCCCCCTCATCATGCACGTCGACGCTGATGCGGCTTGCCCGCGAGTGCTTTAGCGCATTCGTCAAGGCCTCCTTCGCGATTTGGTACAGAGCGAGCTCCTGGGACCCCGCGACAGTCGCATGAGTCGCTTGGAGAACGATGCTGGAGGGCGATTGCCCCTGCATTGAGTTAACGAGGTTGTGAAGCGCCTGGGGAAGTCCTCCTCGACCGAGTGGTGAACTCCGAAGGTCCCCAATCAGTTGACGCAGGGATGTTGCAGCAACCTCCGCTGCACCAAGAAGGTCGGGAAGATCCTGGTCCATCTCGAGTAGTCGCCCCGTGGCCAAGTCCGACTTGAGTACCTGAGCTAGGAGTGTGACCTTGAACAAGGGCTGGAGTACTTCGTCGTGTAGATCCGCCGCTATTAGGCGTCGCTCGTCTGACCGCTCCTCGTGAATGCGGTGCTCGACTTGGGCGAGAGCGTTGCCACGTGATTCGAAGGCGGACTTGGTTTCGACGAGCATCTGGCTTCGAAGAAGTGCATGGCGACCCAGCAAGGTAGGGCCCAAGAACAAGAGAAGGATCCATGAGTGAACGTCGTCGTAGAGGGCCGTGAGGATCGTCGCAAGCACACCCCAGGCCGCGAAAGTCACCCCGAAGTCCAGAGCAGTTCCGAGGTGCATCCGGCCGAACACTTGGCGCAGCGGATAGTCGTGCTCAAGAGCGATACCCAAGCCGACAAGAAAATAGTTGCACGCGCACGTGGTCGCCAGCGCGGCAAGTACCAGAGGAATGATGGCGGCTGGTGACGAGGGAGGACCCCCCAGCTTGTGGACTACAACAGACCCGGCTGCATATGTCAGTGCCGTTTGCGATCGGTTGAAAAGTGTCTTCGTGGGTGTGATTGATCGTTGGAACTCGCGGAAGTCGAACGCGCTAACGAAGCCAACGATCCCGGTTTGAAGGGGAGCAAAGATGACCGCTGCCGCACCAGCGATTGGGACGTCCGGGACCAAATGCGCAGATTTCCAACCGTCCAGTGGAAGCAGGTTGACGAAAGCCAGGAGGACGATCCACGGGACCAACCGCGGCCAGTCCTTCGCCAGCTCATGCCCCTGCGTGGCGACACCCCAGGCGAATAGAGCGAACCACGCGACCGAAACCAGCCAGAAGTACGGCCTGACGTCCCGGGATCGGCTGCCCAATGTCGGGCGGACACCCGACACCTCCGTAGACGCCGACATCCAGACTCCCCTGTGCCCTTCCGATCGCATCATGAGTCCGCGGGATTCGCCGAGTCAATCCGGAATCGGCCCCCGAACGGGGGATTTTTCGTGCTCCAAATGAACCAGCCCCGGAACGGCGAAGGCCGGCGAGCTGATCGCCGGTCTTCGGGTTGATGTGGGCTTGAGTGGTGTTAGACGGTCAGCTCGCCGACCATCCCCAGCGAGCGGTGGTACTTGCAAAAGAACTCCACGAACCCCGACTGCGGGAAGGTCACCTGTATCGAGCCCTCCTGACCCGCCTGGACGTCCACGCCGCTCGCCTCCGAGCCGACCAGGCTGAAGTTGTGCAGCGTGTCGCCCTCGTTCTTCAGCGTGAGCGTGAGCTGCTGACCGGGCGTTCCCTTGAGCACGGTCGGCTTGAAGTAGTACTTGCCACCGTCGTTGTCGAGCTCGAGCTCGAACGTGCCCTTGCCGGAGACGTCCTGCGTGCCCTTGTTCGTGGCGGTGTCGCTTCCGATGGTCATCGAGCCGCCGCCTCCGCTGCTGCCGCCGTTGGCCGAACTCCCGCTGGACTTCTTGCTGCACGCCGCAGCCACGAGAGAGAGCGCGAGCGCTATCACCAGCATGCGTACGAACCTCGATCTCATCGCGTCACTTCCCTTCTGGGCATGCTTACCCGAATGCCGGCCTGTCAATCTCATGGAAGTACGGACGAACTCGCGCTGCGGCTTGCGGGGATCGCGGCCGGATTGGTTGTCACCGGGTCGGGCTAGTATCGGGCCCATGAGCCTTGCCCCACTGGACTGTTTCTCAGAGCTCACGCGCACCTGGTTCCGGGGGGCGTTCGCCGCGCCCACCCGCGCGCAGGAGGGGGCATGGGAGGCCATCGCATCGGGCGAGGATGCGCTCGTCGTGGCGCCCACGGGCTCGGGCAAGACCCTGGCGGCGTTCCTGTGGGCGCTCGACCGGCTCGCGACTGCCCCGCCTCCCCCAGAGAAGGAACGCCTTCGGGTCCTGTACGTGTCTCCGCTCAAGGCCCTGGCCTCCGACATCGAGCGGAACCTCCGCTCGCCGCTCGCGGGGATCCGGACGATCGCATCGCTGCAGGGCGCTTCCGCCCCGGAGATTCGCGTCGCGATCAGGACGGGGGATACGCCGGTCGAGGAGCGCCGGCGGTTCTCGCGACACCCGCCGGACATCCTCATCACGACCCCAGAGTCGCTCTTCCTCCTGCTCACCTCCCAGGCGCGCGAGGCGCTCGCGTCGGTGACGACGGTCATCGTGGACGAGGTCCATTCGGTGGCCGCGACCAAGCGCGGATCGCATCTGGCGCTCAGCCTCGAGCGGCTCGACCAGCTGCTTCCCTCGCGGGCACAGCGGATCGGGCTGTCCGCGACGGTCCGGCCCTTGGACGAGGTCGCCCTGTTCCTCTCGGGACGAGGGAGCGCGACGGTCGTATCGCCTCCCTTCGACAAGGAGATCGACCTCTCGGTCGTCGTGCCGGTCGAGGACTTGACCGCGATCGGCGAGACGCTCGAGGGGCACGGCGACGTCGGACCCGAGGAGCGGACGAGCGTGTGGCCGTCGATCGAGCGTCGGCTCGTGGAGCTCGTTCGCGAACAGCGAAGCTCCATCGTCTTCGCGAACTCCCGCCGAATGGCGGAGCGCCTGTGCGCCCGCATGAACGTGCTCGCGGGGACCGAGATCGCGAAGGCCCATCACGGGTCGGTGAGCAGGGAGCAGCGAACTCTGATCGAGGAGGAGCTGAAGGCCGGGCGGCTCCCTTGCGTGGTCGCGACCAGCTCGCTCGAGCTCGGGATCGACATGGGTGCGGTGGATCTGGTCATCCAGGTCGAGTCGCCGACGTCGGTCGCACAGGGGCTGCAGCGCATCGGCCGCGCGGGCCATCACGTCGGCGCGGTCAGCCGTGGGGTGGTCTTTCCGAAGTTCCGCGGCGACCTGCTGGAGAGCGCGGTCATCGTGGAGCGGATGCGCGCGGGGGCGATCGAGGAGCTTCGCTATCCCAGGAACCCGCTGGACGTGCTGGCGCAACAGATCGTGGCGATGGTCGCGATGGACGACTGGGAGGTCGATTCGCTCGAGGAGCTCGTCCGACGAGCGGCGCCATTCGCGGCGCTGCCGCGCAGCGCCCTCGAGAGCGTGCTGGACATGCTCTCCGGTCGATACCCCTCAGACGAGTTCGCGGAGCTCCGCCCGCGCCTGAACTGGGATCGCGAGACCGGGCGGCTGAGCGCCCGCTCGAGCGCGCAGCACCTGGCCGTCACTTCGGGCGGCACCATTCCGGACCGGGGCCTGTTCGGCGTCTTCATCACGGGCGAGAAGGGCACACGCGTCGGCGAGTTGGACGAGGAGATGGTGTACGAATCGCGCGTCGGCGAGGTCTTCGTCCTGGGCGCATCGAGCTGGCGGATCGAGGAGATCACGCATGACCGCGTGCTCGTGAGCCCCGCTCCCGGGATGCCGGGCAAGATGCCGTTCTGGCACGGCGACATGTTGGGTCGCCCGGTGGAGCTCGGCCGCGCCCTGGGCGCGTTCGTCCGGGAGCTCGAGCGAGCGACGCCGGACGCGCGCGCCGAGCGTCTTCGCCGATCGGGCCTGGACGACTACGCGGTGTCGAATCTGCTGCAGTACCTGGACGAGCAGCGCGCCGCGACGGGCGTCCTGCCCGACGACCGAACGATCGTCGTCGAGCGCTTTCGGGACGAGCTGGGTGACTGGCGCGTCTGCGTGCACTCGCCCTTCGGGGCCCGCGTGCATGCACCGTGGGCGCAGGCGATCGAGGGGAAGATCAGGGAGCGAACCGGGGTCGAGGTTCAGACCATGTACACCGACGACGGGATCGTCGTGCGGCTGCCCGAGGCTGACGAGGCCCCCTCTGCCCCCTCGATCCTGCTCGATCCCGAGGAGGTCGAGGACGCGGTCGTCCAGGAGGTGGGGGGCTCGGCGCTGTTCGCCACGCGCTTCCGCGAATGCGCGGCCCGCGCGCTCCTCCTGCCTCGGAGGCGACCTGGTGCCAGGACGCCACTCTGGCAACAGCGCCAACGGAGCGCCAACCTGCTTCAGGTCGCTGCGCGATACGGCTCGTTCCCGATGATCCTCGAGACCTACCGCGAGTGCCTCCAGGAGGTCTTCGACGTCCCGGGCCTGGTCGAGCTCATGTCGGCCGTGGCGCGCCGGGAGGTTCGCATCGTCGAGGTGGACACGCCGATGCCCTCACCCTTCGCAAGCTCGCTGCAGTTCGGCTACATCGCGGCCTTCATGTACGAAGGCGACGCGCCGCTCGCCGAGCGGCGCGCGCAGGCGCTCACGCTCGATCGATCCCTGCTGGCGGAGCTGCTGGGCAGGGAGGAGCTCCGCGAGCTGATCGATCCCGAGGGCCTGGCAGACCTCGAGCTGGAACTGCAACGGCTCGCGGGCGAGCGACGGATCGGGGGGGTGGATGCCCTCCACGACGCGCTGCGCGACCTCGGCGACCTCGGCGAGGAAGAGGCGAAGGCCCGCTCCTTGGAGCCCGCCTCCGTCGCGGAGTGGATGACGGCGCTCGAGTCGAGTCACCGGGCCATTCGCCTGCGGATCGCCGGGGAGGAGCGCTGGGCGGCGATCGAGGATGCCGCGCGTCTGCGCGACGCGCTCGGCGCTGCCCTGCCGGTCGGGGTGCCGGCGGCGTTCCTCGAACCGGTGTCTGATCCGCTCGCGGACCTGGTGTCCCGGTTCGCCCGGACCCACGGCCCCTTTGTGGCCGCGCAGGTCGCGGCGAGGCTCGGCATCGGCGTCGCGGTCGCCGAGGGGGCGCTTCGGCGACTCTCGGGTCAGGGCCGGGTCCTCGAGGGCGAGTTTCGGCCAGGGGCGAGCGGCCGCGAGTGGATCGACGCCGAGGTGCTTCGACGCCTGCGCCGGCGCTCCCTCGCCGCGTTGCGGCGCGAGGTGGAACCCGTCCCGACGACGGTCCTCGGCCGGTTCCTCGGGGCGTGGCAGGGGATCGGGCAGGCCGGGCCCGCGAGGGCGGACGTCGACGCCCTCTACCGCGCCGTGGAGCAGCTCCAGGGGACGGCCGTCCCGGCCTCGGCGCTCGAGCGACTGGTACTGCCGTCGAGGCTCGCCGGCTACGCGCCCCACCTGCTCGACCAGCTCACCGCCGCCGGCGAGGTGGTCTGGGCCGGCGCGGGAGCCATCGGGAGCGACGACGGATGGGTCTCGCTCGCCATCTCGGATCGGGCGTCGCTGCTCCTGCCGGACGCGCCGGCGGGAGACCTGTCCGAGACCGCCCTCGAGATTCGGGCCTCGCTCGGCGAACGGGGAGCCATGTTCTTCCGTCAGCTCGCGGACGCGCTTCGCCCGCGGACGGACGCGGAGCTGCTCCTGTCGCTTTGGGAGCTCGTCTGGGCCGGGGTGGTGACGAACGACTCGCTCGCTCCCCTCCGCGCGCTCGTCGACGGGTTGGGGAGGCGCCGGGGAGGATCGGCGAGGACCGGGAGACCATCGGCGCGCGGGCGCCTCGCCCCCGCGGTGGCCGCCGGCCGATGGGGGCTCCTGCCTCCGCGTGAGCCCGACGCGACGCGTCGAGCGCACGGCGTCGCGACCCAGTTGCTGGCTCGCCACGGCGTCCTCACCAGGGGCGCGGTCGTCGGCGAGCGGATCCCGGGCGGCTTCGCGGCGGTGTATCCGGTGCTCAAGGCGATGGAGGAGTCAGGACGGTGCCGCAGGGGCTACTTCGTCGAGGGGCTCGGTGGCGCCCAGTTCGCGCTCCCAGGAGCGGTCGAACGCCTTCGGGCCATGAACGCTCCCTCGCGCGGGCGGGAGACCACGGTGCTCGCCGCGACGGATCCGGCGAATCCCTTCGGCTCGGCGGTTCCCTGGCCCGAGCGAGATGCCGAGCGGGCCGGCCACCGCCCGGGGCGCAAGGCCGGTGCTGTGGTGGTGCTCGTGGACGGCGCTCTTGTCGTCTACGTCGAGCGCGGCGGGCGCACCATGCTCAGCTACTCCGAGGATCCCGCCACCCTCCAGCCCGCGATCGACGCGCTCGCCCTCGCCGTCAGGGACGGGCTGCTCGGACGGATCACGGTGGAGCGGGCGGACGGCGAGGACGTGTTCGAGACGCCCCTCGCTGGCGCCCTCGCCCAGGCCGGGTTCCGCCCCTCGACGAGGGGGCTGCGTTTGCGGGGGTGAGCCGGTGAGTCGGCTCGTGCCGAATCGCCGGGAGGATCAGGCCCGAGAGCGCTTCGGATCGAGGGCCTCCAGGCCCTGGCGAAGCGCGTCCACCGCGGCGTCGGTGTCGCCCGTGCTCAGATGAAGCTCTCCCAGCTCCCGCCAGCACGACGCCTCCTGCTGACGAGCTCCCTTCGCGCCGAAGAGCGCCGTGGCCTCGATCAGGGCGCCTCGCGCTTCATCGACGCGACCGAGCTCACCCAGGGCGCGGCCCTTGAGGAACAGGCACCGCGCCGTCTCGAGCTCGTCGCCCCCGACCTCCGAGAGCGCTTGCTCGGCGTTCGCCAGGGCCGCTGCCGGATTGCCTTCGAGGAGCGCGAGGCGACTGCGCTCCGTACGCACGTACGCAAGGTCCGTGGGTGAGGCCAACTCGGCGAGGAGCATCTCTGCCCGATCGAGGTGGTGGCGCGCCTCGTCGACGTGGGGCGGATCGGCTTCGAGGCAGATGAACGCGTAGGCGTTGTGAAGCTGCGCGACGCGCCGGCGATCGTCGGTCTCCTCCATGAGGATGCGCGCCCGCGTGGCGAACTCGAGCGCCTCGTCCCACTGTCGCGACTCCGCGAGGACGCGGCTCGCGTTCCAGAGGGCGAGCGCGCGGGAGTCGGGGGATGAGTCGGACTCGGCGGCGGCGAGCGCCCGGCGGGCCGCGCGCTCGGAGCGGAACATGTCGCCCCGCTCGAAATAGATCGATACGAGGATCGACTGCAGCTCGGCCGCGACCTGCGGGTCGAGGGGTTCGCCCTTTCGGGTCCCGAGGTAGGACTCGATGTACTCCGCCGCATACGTGAGGTCGCCGACGGCCCGGTACGCCGTGCCGATGCCCGAAACGGCGCGACCCTGCTCCCGTTCGCTCAGTGGGCCCTCCATCGCAGCTTCGTAGGCATCGATGCATTCGTGCATCGCCCCCCGAGCGGAGAGGGCCCTCGCGAGCTCGATCTGGGCGAGGGCACGCAGACGATCACGCCCGTGCCGCTCCGCGTCGGCGAGGACCGCGCGGCCCCGCGCCTCAGCCTCGATCGCCATCCCGGAGCGCAGCTCCCGCCGGCAGGTTTCGAGCTCGTAGTACAGCCGCGCATCCAGGTCCTCGGGGACGCCGGTGGCGAGGTAGTCGGGGCTCACGCCCAAGCGACCGGCGAAGAACCGCATCGCCTCGGTGGAGGGCGTCCGCCTCCCCGATTCGATCTGGCTCACGTAGCTGACCGTGTACCGCGGCTTGGCGAGGGCCGTCTTCGTCAGGCCGGCCCGCACGCGGAGGTCCTCGAACCGCCTCGCGAGCTCCATACGGGACCCAAGTCTACCCCGAGGCGCGAGCCTTAACAGCTAAGCTTGACTGGTAGTTAAGTCGATCCGTACTATGCGATGCCAACGCTGTTCGAGGGAGGTGGGGACCGTGAAGCGCTGGGCATTCACCTTCATCGCGGTCGTGTCGCTCGTGGCACTGGCCGTCGCAGGAATTGCCAGCTTCCCATGGGGCGGCACCTAGGCCGCCCGGTGGGCAAAGACCCGAGCAGCCGATCTGCCTGGGGCCCCGGTTTCCGGCCGGAGAATCCCTTCCCCTAGACCTGCGGACCCCCGACCGGGGGCCCCGGGCGGCTGCTCGGACGCGTTAGCCGGCCATCGGGCCGGAGTTCTTCGCCTGTTCCACGTGTGACAACGCCTGCCGCAGCTCGTCGATCCATTCGGCCTGCTTGCTCGCAACGAGCTTGACGCACCAGGCGAGCGCGTGACTTCGGCTGCGCGCCACTCCTGCGTCGACCAGGGTGTCGAGGACCTGGCGCTCCGGCATCCGCAGACGGGTCATCATGGGGAGGCTCAGGGTGGTGAAGAGCTCGGTCACGTCGCCGCAGCTCGCGCCCCATGAGACCTTCCGTCCGAATCGGCGCTCGGCTTCCTCGGCGACCCGCATCCTCGCCCCTCGGGTGTCCTCCCGGTGCTGTCGGATCCTGCCCGAGCGGGCGGCCCCGAGGCTCTCGGCCGAGGCGTCCGATCCGAGCTCGACGTCCGCCAGCGTGCCGACGACGAGGATCTCGTCACGGTCCGCGCTCACCGCGGGCGGGCCGGCGAACCACGAGCCGGGAACCCTCCCCGCGAACCAACCCTTGATGGTCTCTTCGTTCGACGACCCCACGGCGCCTCCCTGTCCGACGGTATGTAATCATGATTACACACCTGGGCGGCTTTGCACAATAAGCCCTTCCCGAGCCGCCTTTTCTGAGCAGCCCGCCGCCCTGCACACAAAGCCACCAGGGCGGTACCGTCCCCCCGACCTAGCGGGAGGGCTTGGGGGATGGCGGGCAAGCGCTTGTCTCGATTGGGGACGTACATCGCGACGATCTACCGGAAATGGTGGGCGCTCGCGCTTGGCGAAATTCCGTTCCTTACCGCCCTGGCAGTTCGCCTCTTCATTCACGACAACAAGGGCCGTGCTGTGAGCATCCCGACGTGGGTATGGGTGGCTCTCGCGTTTCTGGGCTTGGTGGTCGCGCAGTTCGCCGCGTGGTCAGACGTGACCAAGCGGGTGGACACGCTCGAACTACGACTACAGCCCAAGCTTCGGGTTTCATCCAACAACACCGGAGAGTGCCGGAGGCCTGACGTGCCCCTCCGGGCTGACCCGCCCTATGCGCTGGCGCCGAACGAGACTGTAGGAGAATCCTATGTGCGGCTCCTCAAGGTGGAGAATCTTTCCGGCGAGGTACTGCACAGTGTTCGAGCGGAGGTCACCGCGACCAGCTCGGACCTGAATGCGCTTACGGCCTTCCCTCTCACCCTTCGCTGGTCAGACAACGAGACACACACCGAGCGGGATCTAGCTCCGAATGGCCGAGCCTATGTTGTCCTAGAGCGAGCATGGGTCGGCAGCGTCACCACGCAGCATCGGGGGCCGGGCTACGGCTGGCAAGCCACCGGAGACCTTGCTTTCACCGTCGAAGTGTGGGGGAAAGACTGCCCCAAGGACACCCGGACCTTCCATCTGCTCGCGGGCCAACAGAAGGCTGGCCCCACCTTGCTGCGGGCGATACAGGAAGTCGAACTGGTAGAGGCGATCTAGATGGCTTCCCGGTACCCGGGCTCGATCCCGAACTCATGGATGGCCTGCCCGACCACCACCACGTTGTGGGCGAGCACCTTGCAGAGAATCTCGTTCGCCTGTCCGGTCGGGGACTTGCTCATGACCGAGTCGCCGAACTTGCCCTTGATCATCGAGAACGCGGTCTCGACGTTGGAGCGCTTGTGGTAGCGCCGCAGGAACTCCTCGCGGTTGTACGCGAACAGGTGGTACATCCGCGCCCACGGCGTGTCCTCGAACGGGAGCATCGGGACGGTGTTGCTCTTGAACGGGATCAGCGGCACGGCTCCGACGCTCTCGATCATCGCCACGTTCGGGTGGCTGAGGTAGGCCTTGTCGGCCGAGACCTCTGCGATCTGGAACCGTTCGGCTGTCGATGCGAGGAGCGGGCGCAGGTAGCGGGTGTCGGTCTCGCGCCACGACGTGATTTCGACCGCCGTGACCACGTTCGTCCTGACGCCGACCATCAGGTGGGCCTTCAGCCACTCGCGGGCTTTCGCCTCGGTGACCCGGCCGTACTTGTGGTCCAGCCAGCGCATGAACCGGCTCGTCGTGAATCCAGAGGAGTCGGCCGCGAAATCGGTCTCGATGGCCTTCAGTGGCAGGCTCGACGCCGCGATCAGGTCTTGCAGGACCGGGGTGAGGGTCGGGCTCGCCATGTATCCCGTCACCGAGTTGAAATGCGGGGCTCGGGCGATCAGACCGCGCTCCTGGGCTTCGCGCAGGTCCGAGGAGAACCGGCGCGAGGAGAACCGGGAGTAGACCTTGAACGTCGCGGCAAAGGCCATGTCGGAGAGCGGGAGCCGGGGACGGCCGCGAGACTGCGGCGGCTGCGGGACGTTGCTGCACAGATCGGCGAGGAGCCGCATGAACGAATCCTTCTCCTCGACCTGCGCCCGGTTGTAGCTGGACCACTCCTGCGAGTACGTCATGCGGGCGGTGGTAGTGGTCGTGGTGCCTTCGGGCGTGGTCTCGGTGGTCATGGTGACCAGGACCGCCCAAAGGTGCTTGCACGTCCCGCCGACCTCGCCGAAATCGGGGCAGGAGCACTCATGGGCGATGGGGTTGACCCGGTAGCGGCGAGCAGCCCGAGTCTGGCTCTGAACGTGCCAGATGGCGCCTTGCCCCTCGGCGCCGCCCATCCCCGCGATCTGCAAACCCCGCTGCTTCCTTCCGTCCATCTCCCGCTCCTACGCTCTAGGAATATACCTAAAGCGTACACCCGCAGTGTGAGAAAAGTCAACCTGTTCGTATATCCCCGAAAGGTGGCTATACTGTGGCTATGCCCAAGGTCAAGATGTGGGGGTTCCAGTGCACGCGGTGCGGCCACGAGTGGCGGCCTCGTGACATGGGCAATCCGCCCCGCGTCTGCCCGTCCTGCAAATCGCCGTACTGGGATCGGCCGCGCCGTTCCCCGAAGCCCGCATGACGCGGTAAGGTACGTCGCCTCAAAACTGAGAAGTCCTGGCATGGGCTACCCCCCGTGTCGGGATGAACGAGAGGGCCAGTGGAGGTGCCCGGGATCGAACCGGAGCCTCGGTGGTGATAGCACCGCGGGCTACCATTACCCCACACCCCCGCATGGTCTCTCTCACGCAGAAGGGGGGACCGGGGCTGTCCTGATCAGCGGCCCCGGTCTCTCCCTAACTCCGACGCGCACACCTCCCTTCAGTCGCCAGGGGAAGGTGTGGCGAGGTCAGCCACAGCACAGTTGTGGAAAGAGCCCGCTCGGGGGGAAGGGTCTGGGGGCCGAGCCGGTCACCAGGGCGCCGCGGAGTATACCCCGGGAGGTACATAGCTCGCCAAGGTACAGCCCGTTCTTGGCGACCTTTCTTGTCACTCCTCCCAAACGGCGATTTCTTGTGCAGCCGCGGCGGGTTTATGTGCAGCCGTGCCTACTTGTGCAAAGCCCACCTGGGCACCTGGGCCGGCATGGCCAATCGGGTTTCAGGGCGCCGCGACCAGGCTCCGGAGGTCATCGAGCACCTGCAGCGGGTGCGCGGGGATGTCGGTAACCCGGTAGGCCCTCGCGATCCGACCCTCCGGGTCGATCAGGTAGGTCCGGCGCTTGGCCATCTCCGGGTTCGTCTCCTCGGGCGCCCGCACGGTCTCGTACCGCTCGCCCACGGTCCGGTCGACGTCGGAGAGCATCCGGAACGGAAAGCCATGCTTCGCGGCGAACGCGAGGTTCTTCGCCGGGGGATCGAAGGAGATGCCCACGATCTGAGCCCCTTCGGCCTCGAACTCGGGGGCTCGGTCACGGAACCCCTTGCCCTCGGTCGTTCAACCGGATGTGAATGCCTTCGGAAACCACCAGAGGACGACCCACGATCCGCGGAAGTCGGAGAGCGAGACAGGGTCGCCGTGTTGATCGGGAAGCGTGAACTCCGGAGCCGCCGTTCCCTGGTTGAGCACGAGGGGGAGTGTACGCCCGCGACGTTGCTGGGTAGCATGCCCGCTCGCGACCAGGAGGGGTGAGCGGGTGCGGACGATCGACCGGGGGAGGGTCCGTTCGCTCATGGCACGCGAGCGGGCCCGCTTCATCGCCGAACACCCGAAGTCCCTCGCCCGGTGGGAACGTGCGAAGACGTCGCTCCTCTCCGGCGTCCCGATGAACTGGATGACGAAGTGGGCTGGTGGGTTTCCCGTCTTCGTCGCGGAGGCGAGCGGAGCGAGGTTCCTCGACGTCGACGGGAACGGGTACGTGGACCTCTGCCTCGGCGACACCGGCGCCATGACCGGACACTCGCCGGCGGTCACGGCGCGCGCGATCGCCGAGCAGGCCGCGCGCGGCATCACGCTGATGCTGCCGACCGATGACGCGATCTGGGTCGGCGAGGAGCTCGCGCGCCGGTTCGGCCTCCCGGTCTGGCAGTTCGCTCTCACCGCGACGGACGCGAACCGGTTCGCGATCCGGCTCGCGCGCCGGCTCACCGGACGACCCAAGGTGCTGGTCTTCAACTGGTGCTACCACGGCTCGGTCGACGAAACGTTCATCACGCTCGAATCAGACGGATCGACGCGCCCCCGCGAGGGCAACCTCGGCCCTCCGGTGGACCCGGCCGTGACGACGACGGTCGTGGAGTTCAACGATGTCGAGGGCCTTGAGCGCGCGCTTGCGTCCGGCGACGTCGCATGCGTCCTGGCGGAGCCCGCGCTCACGAACATCGGGATCGTCCTGCCCGAGCCCGGCTTCCATGTTGCACTCCGCGAGGTCACGCGGCGAACGGGGACGCTGCTCGTGATCGACGAGACGCACACGATCTGCGCGGGGCCGGGGGGCTACACGCGCGCGTACGGCCTGGAGCCGGACCTGCTCACCATCGGCAAGCCCATCGCAAGCGGCGTGCCGGCTGCTGCCTACGGTTTCAGCTCGGACGTGGCGGCCACCCTCGAGCCGATCACGAGCGAGCAGGAAGCCGACACCGGCGGGATCGGTGGGACGCTCGCGGCGAACGCGCTCTCGCTCGCCGCGATGCGCGCCACGCTCGAGCACGTCCTCACCGCCGAGGCCTTCGAGCGGATGATCGCGCTTGCGGTCCGCTTCACGGAGGGCGTGGAGGGGGTCATCGCCGACCTTGACCTCCCGTGGCACGTCACCCGGTTGGGGTGCCGGGCTGAATACCTGTTCCAGCGCGATCGTCCGGCGAACGGCGCGCAAGCGGCGGCGCGGGCGGATCCGGAGCTGGACGCGTTTGTGCACCTGTTCGCCCTGAACCGGGGCGTCCTGCTGACGCCGTTTCACAACATGGCGCTCATGTCGCCGGCCACGACGGCCGACGATGTGGACAGGCACACGCGAGTCTTCGCCGAAGCCGCGCAGGAGCTGGTGGGACGGTAGCGAACGCAGGAATCGCGCGGTACTGTTCGCGCAGCCTGGGGCTACCGGGAGGGTGAGGAGGAACCGATGAAGGTCTGGTGGCCGATCCTGACGCTCGTGATCGGCTTGCAGGCCGTCGCCGTCTGGCGACACCGGCTCGGCGAGCGGAACGCGTGGCCCTCGCTCTCCCACGTGGTGTGGACGTTCGAGGCCCGAGGCCCCTTCGCCTGGTTCCTGGTCCTCGTCGTGTGGCTGTGGCTCGGTCAGCACTTCCTGCTGCGGAGCACGCTCCCGACCGATTGGGGCTGGCGCTAAGCCACGTCCTCCACCGCGATCTCGACCGGCTCGAGCGCGATCGCGAGCACCTGATCGATCGTGTCCACCGGGTGGAAGGCGATCTCGGTTCGAACCTGCTCCGGCACGTCGTCCAGGTCACCTTCGTTGCGGCGCGGGAGGATGACCTCCTTCAGCCCGGCCCGGTGCGCGGCCAGAACCTTCTGTTTGACGCCGCCGATCGGAAGCACGCGCCCCTGCAGGGTGACCTCGCCGGTCATCCCCACCGTCGGGCGGACCGTCCGTCCCGTGAGCAGCGAAGCCAGGGCCGTCGTCATCGTCACGCCTGCGGAGGGGCCGTCCTTCGGGACGGCGCCGGCGGGGACGTGGACGTGGAAGCGGCCGCTCAGCCGTTCGGCCGGGATGTCGAGCCCGTGGGCGTGGGATCGGACGTAGGAGAGCGCGATCTGCGCCGACTCCTTCATCACATCGCCGAGTTGACCGGTCAGCGTGAGGCCGTTGCCGCCCGCGTCGTCCGAGGCGATCCGCGTGGCCTCGATGAAGAGCACGTCGCCGCCGGTCCCGGTGACGGCGAGGCCGGTCGCCACGCCGGGGACCGCCGTTCGATCGGCGGCCTCGAAGAAGAACTTCGGGCGGCCGAGGTAGTCGCGGATGTCGTTCACACCGACGGTCACGGGCTGCGGCGTGCCGTCCTTGGACATGGTCGCGATCTTCGTGGCCACCTTGCGCAGGACCTTGCCGAGCTCCCGCTCGAGGTTTCGCACCCCGGCCTCGCGGGTGTAGTCACCGACGATCGCGCGGAGCGCCTCCTCGGTCACGGTCGCCTCCTCGGGCTGTAGCCCGTTGCGCTCCAACTGCCGGCGCATCAGGTGATCGCGCGCGATGGTGACCTTCTCGTCCTCGGTGTAGCCGTCGAGGCGGATGACCTCCATTCGGTCGAGGAGCGGTCCGGGGATCGTCTCCGCGACGTTGCCGGTCGCGATGAACAGGACCTCGGAGAGGTCCAGGTCGACCTCGAGGTAGTGGTCGCGGAACGTGTGGTTCTGGGCCGGGTCGAGCACTTCCAGCAGGGCCGACGAGGGATCGCCCCGCCAGTCCGCGCCGACCTTGTCGATCTCGTCCAGCATGAAGACCGGGTTCTTCGTGCCCGCTTCCTTCAGGCCTCGCACGATCCGGCCCGGGAGCGCGCCGACGTAGGTGCGCCGGTGTCCGCGGATCTCGGCCTCGTCGTGGATGCCTCCGAGCGACACCCTCACGAACGTACGTCCGAGCGCGCGGGCGACGCTCTCGCCGAGCGAGGTCTTGCCGACGCCGGGCGGCCCGACCAGCGTGAGGATCGCCCCCGAGCCGCGGCCGCTGTTCGCTTCGGCGAGCCCCCGCTCCTGGCGGAGCTTCCGCACGGCGAGGTACTCGATGATTCGGTCCTTCACGTCGTCGAGGCCCGTGTGGTCCTCGTCCAGGATCGCTCGTGCGGCCTCGAGGTCGAACGTGTCCTCGGTCCGCACGTCCCAGGGGATCTCCACCATCCAATCGAGGAACGTCCGGATCCATCCGTACTCGGGGGACTGCTCGGACATGCGCTCCAGCCGGCCGAGCTCGCGCTCCGCCTCCGCCCTCGCGCCCTCGGGCATGTTGGCCCCGGCGATCTTCGTGCGGTACTCCTCGACGACGTTCGTCTGCTCGTCGGACTCGCCGAGCTCCTTGCGGATGGCCTCGAGCTGCTGGCGCAGGATGTACTCGCGCTGGTTCTTCTGCATGCCCTCGGCGACCTCTTCGCGGATCTTGTCCTTCAGGGAAACCTCGGCGAGGGTGTCCTTCGCACATCGCACGACCTTCTCGAGCCGGCGTTCCACGTCGAGCGTCTCGAGGATCTCGATCTTCTGCTCGAACGTGAGGTCCGGCGAGTAGCCGGCGGTGTCGGCCAGCGCGCCCGGCTCGTCGATGCCGCGGAGGAACTCCGCGATCTGCGAGACGCCGCGTGCGTCAAGGATGTTCTCGACCGTGGCGCGGTACTCGCGGGCGAGCTCGCGCACGCGCGCGGAGACGGGCTCGCCCTCGGGGTCGGGCTGCGGTTCGATCTGTACCCAGGTGGCGTCGCCCGTGCCGGCGATGCCGGAGCCGATCGTCGCCCGGTGCAACCCACGGATGATCAGGGCCTCGGCGCCCGATGGGGTGCGGCCCACCTCCTCGATCTTCGCGACCGTCCCGACCCTCGCGTAGCGCCCGCCCTCGCGAGGGACGAGCAACAGCGAGTCGTCGGCCCCCCGGGCGGCCTGGACGGCGGCTCTGGCCTCGGGCGACTCCAGGGTGACGGTGACCACCATGCCGGGCAGCACCACCCCGGTGGTGAGGGGAAGGAGCGGAAGGATCTTGGAATCGAGCTTCTCCGGCACGCTGGCCTCCGATCGAAAGGGCGTTCCAAAGAGGGAACGGGCACACGGGGCCGCGTATTCCCCTCGGGCGCCAAGCTTGAGTATCCCACGCTCAACTTCGCCTGGCGACGCAGGTCCGTAGTACCGTGCTCGCGTGCCTGACGCGACCCCTCCGGTCCTGGTGACCTTCGCCGCCGAGCCGAACGTCCGCTCGGCGATCGGATCCGGTCTCGGGCCGGCCGGCTCCGTTGCGTTCCTCGAGGACGCACCCGATCCGGAGCGCTCGACCGCGTTCGGGGCCGCCGATGCGCTGATCGCATGGAACCCGGGCCGGGAGCTTCGACCAGGCGAGCTCGAGAGCCTGAACCGCGTTCGCCTGCTCCAGCTCATGTCAGCCGGCGCGAACCACCTGCCCTACGACCGCATCCCCACATCGGTCACGATCGCGAGCAACGTCGGGGCGTTCGCCGAGCCGATGGCGGAGCACGTGCTCGCCATGGCGCTCGCCCTGGCGAAGCGGCTGCCGCAGAAGCACGCGGAGCTCGCCTCGGGTGTGTTCCAACAGCGACCGCCGACCCGGCGCATCGAGGGGCTCGTCTGCGGCATCCTCGGTTTCGGAGCGATCGGCAAGGCGACCGCGCGGCGGATGCGGCCGCTCGGTGTTCGGATCCAGGCCGTCAACACGAGCAGCGCGACCGAGGAAGACGTGGAGTTCGTCGGGACCCTTGCGGATCTCGAGGCGGTCCTGGCCGCCTCCGACATCGTCGTGATCGCGCTGCCGCTCACGAAGGCGACCGACGGGCTCGTCGGCTCCCGAGAGCTCGGCCTGATGAAGCCAGACGCGATCTTGATCAACGTGGCTCGCGCGGCGATCGTGCAGGAACGGGCGCTGTACGAGCACCTGGTGGCGAACCCGGAGTTCACGGCCGGCATCGACGCCTGGTGGGTCGAGCCGTTCTCCGACGACGCGTTCCAAACCGAGTTCCCGTTCCTCGAGCTGCCCAACGTGCTGGGCTCGCCGCACAACTCGGCGATCGTGCCGGGCATCATCGAGCACGCCGCGCGCTCGGCGGCCGGGAACGTGGCCGCGTTCCTCCGGGGCGAACCCGTGCGTGGGATCGTTCGTCGCGAGGACTACGTCTAGGGCAGGAACGAGAGCACACGCGCGCGCTCCTCGTCCGTGAGGCCGCGCAGGGGTGCGCGCACGTCCTCGGTGATCGGCAATCCCCGGGCTCGAAGGACGGCCTTCACGGCCGCGTGGAACGGGACATCTCGCAGCTCGCCGCGAAGCCGTTCCACCTGTCCTTGGAGGGCCGCGGTTCGTTCGCGGACGAGCGACGCGATGAGCTCCGGGAACGCCGTCGCGAGCCCCGAGACGGTGCCGGCCGCGCCGAGCTCCATCGCCTGGAGGGCGAGCGGCTCCGACCCGACCAGCACCTCGAGCCCGTCCAGCAGGTACGGCCGGACCGCGTCGAACGGCGTGTCCGACACCTTGAGCCCCCGAAGGTTCGGCGCGGCGTCGCGAAGTCGCTTGATCACCGTGACCGGCACCGCATAGCCGCTTCGCGCCGCGAACTCGTAGACGTAGAACGGCGTCGGGTCGCATGCGCGCGCGGCCGCGACGAAGTGGTGGAGCAGCGAGACCTCGTCGAGCGGAAAGTACGGCGGCCCGATCACCGCGACGCCGTCCGCTGCGGCGGCCGCCGCACCTTCGCAGAGCCGAACCGTGTCCGATGTGGTCTGTGCTCCCGCGTGAACGATGACGCGGAAGCCGGTGGGTCGCGCGCCGACGAAGAGCGAGATGACACGCTCGCGCTCCGGGACCGACAGCAGCACGCCCTCACCGGTCGTGCCCATCGCGAGGATGCCGTCCACCCCGGCGTCACCGAGCCAGGTGATGAGCGGCCCGAATGCTTCCTCGTCGAGCGCCGCTCCGCCGTCGCGGAGCGGCGTGACGGCCGCGGCGATGACGACCCCGCGGCTGATCGCAGCCCCTACGCCTTCGCAGGGATCAGGCCGAGCTCCTCGAGGGTGCGAACCGGCACGACGTGGCAATAGGGCTCGTGCCCGTTCTTCTCGTAGTAGGCCTGGTGGTAGTCCTCGGCCGGGTAGAACGTCCCCGCGGCGATGACCTGTGTCGCGATCGGACGGGAGAACCGCGCCTGCGCGCGACCCTTCGACGCCTCGGCCTGGGCGTGCTGCTCGGCCGAGAGCGTGAACACGGCGCTCCGGTACTGGTCGCCGATGTCCGGGCCCTGCCGGTTCACCTGGGTGGGGTCGTGCATCGCCCAGAACACCTCGAGGAGCTGCTCGAAGCTCACCCGGTCCGGCTCGAACGTCACCCGAACCGCCTCCGCGTGGCCCGTGGTGTGGGAGCAGACCTCCTGGTATGTCGGGTTCGGGGTGACGCCGCCCGTGTAGCCCACCTCGACGTCCCGCACGCCGGGGACGCGGCGGAACACGTACTCGACGCCCCAGAAGCATCCGGCGGCGAAGATGGCGGTCTCGTTCGTCATGGTCCCTCCCGTTCCGATCCCCGTGTCTGGGGACATGCTCGCAGGTGTGGGCGCAAACGTCGCCGCTCGGGCCCTACCAGGGGATCGGGCGGCGATCGAAGAAGAGCCCGTCGGTTGGGCCATCGGCCGGAAGCGTGGCGAGCCAGACCAGCGTGTCGCAGGCCTGCTCGACCGAGCGCGGCGCGGCGGCGCCTCCCATGTCGGTTCGCACCCACCCGGGGCTCATCGCGTTCACCTTCACATCGCCCCGCACCTCGCGGGCGAGGCGTCGCGTGAGGGCGTGCAGGGCGGCCTTCGTGATGCCGTACGCCGCCGGACCGGGGACGCCCGCGTTGATCGAGCCGATGTCCGAGGAGACGTTGACGACGCGGCCGTACCCTCGCGCCAGCATGCCCGGGACGAAGGCGCGGCAGGTCCGAAACGGCCCGAGCAGGTTCGTCTCGACCGTCTCGCGCATGGTCTCCTCGCCGGTCGCGAGGAACCGGTCCGTCGGATAGATCGCCGCGTTGTTCACGAGCGCGTCGATGGCGACGCCGTTGCTGGCCAGTCGTTCGGCACACGCGATGACGCTCTCCGCCGAGGCGACGTCCATGACCTCGAACCGGACATCCCAGCCTTCGGATCGGAGCTGCTCCGCGGCTCGGGTTCCGCGCCCCTGATCGCGCGCCGTGAGAACGACTCGAAGGCCGGTCATCGCGAGCTCCCGGCAGGCCTCGAACCCGATGCCCCGATTGCCGCCGGTGACGAGCGCGGTGCGAACGGGCGACCCAACCATCCGCCGCATTCTCCCAGCCCGCTCCTATCCTTCGAAGCGATGGACCGGCGCCAGTTCCTGCGGTCGCTCGCGCTCGCCGGGAGCGCCGCCGCCCTGGGCGGGATCCCGGGCTGTCGGGCGGGGACGACCTCGCCGCCGCCGACCTCGTCGCCCGCGGGCTCACCGTCGCCGACTCCAACCGGAGCCGGCCCGCCGACCGACGCGGACTGGGTCGCGTTCGCGGCCAGCCTGGACGGGACGCTCGTGCGGCCGGGCCACGGAGGCTATGGGACGGCCCGTCGTTTGTTCAACCCGAGGTTCGATGGGGTGCTCCCGGCGGGCCTTGCCTTCTGCCACTCGGCCGCCGACGTGCAGCGCTCGATCGCCTTCGTTCGCGCGCACGCGCTCCCGATCGCGGCGCGGAGCGGTGGCCACAGCTACGCGGGGTACTCGACCGGCACGGGCCTGGTGTGCGATGTGACGGCGATCCACCGCGTATCGGTTGACGCCGCGGCCGGCACCGCGGTCGTGGGAGCCGGCGCCCGGCTGATCGACCTGTATGCCGCGTTGGCACCGCACGGTGTCGCCGTGCCGGGTGGTTCCTGTCCCACCGTGGGCATCGCGGGGCTCACGCTGGGCGGTGGGCAGGGCGTGGTGGGGCGACGGTTCGGGCTCACCTGCGACGTGCTGACGTCGATCCAGGTGGTGACGGCCGCAGGCGACCTGCTCACGTGCGACGAGAACGAGCACACGGACCTCTTCTGGGCCTGTCGCGGCGGCGGCGGTGGGAACTTCGGCGTCGCGACGTCGTTCACGTTCGCGACGCGTCCATTGTCGACGCTCACCCTCTTCTTCCTGCACTGGCCCTGGTCGGCCGCGCGCGACGTGGTCCCCGCGTGGCAGGCCTGGGCCCCGCACGCGCCCGACGCGCTCTGGTCCAACTGCCATCTCCTCTCGAACGCCGATCGGTCGGCCGGCTCCCAGCCGACGGTGTCGGTCGGCGGCGCGTACGTCGGGTCGGCGACGGCGCTCTCCGGCCTCCTCGACACGCTCACGTCGAGCGTCGGCTCGCCGCCCACGAGCCGCGTCGTCACCACCCACGACTACCTGGACGCGATGCTCGTCGAGGCCGGCTGCTCTGGGTTGAGCGTGGCGGCATGCCACCTGCCTGGCCAGACGCCGCAGGGCGCGCTCGCCCGCGAGGCGTCGTTCGCGCGCTCGGACTTCTACACGAAGCCGCTCGCGTCCGGTTCGATCGACGCGATGATCTCGGCGGTCGAGCACCGGCAGGCCGATCCTCGGATGACGATGGTCGCGGGCGTCGCGCTCGACGCGTTCGGCGGAGCCATCAACAGGGTGGCGCCGGACGCGACCGCCTTCGTCCACCGGGACGCCCTGTTCCTCGGGCAGTACAACGCGACCTGGCCGGAGCACGCGTCCGCCGCGGTCGTCGCCGCCAACACGTCCTGGCTGGACGGGCTGTATGCGTCACTGCGGTCCTCGGCGAGCGGGTTCGCGTACCAGAACTACATCGATCCGGCGCTCACCGGCTGGGAAGATGCGTATTACGGCTCGAACCTCGCGCGCCTTCGTCAGGTCAAGGCGGCGTACGATCCGGATGGGGTCTTCGCGTTCGCGCAGGGGATCCCGTGAGAGAGTGATGGGGGCGATGGGCTCGGGGGAGATGCGCATCGAAACGGACAGCATGGGCCCGATCGAGGTCCCGGCGGACCGGTACTGGGGCGCGCAGACCCAGCGCTCGATCCATCACTTCTCGATCGGCGGGCCCACCGAGCGGATGCCGCTCGAGGTCGTCCACGCGTTCGGGATCCTGAAGAAGGCCTGCGCGCTCGTCAACCGGGAGCTAGGCCTGCTGCCGCCCGAGAAGGCGGACCTGATCGTCGCGGCCGCGGACGAGGTCGCTGACGGAACGCTCGACGAGCATTTCCCGCTCCACGTCTGGCAGACGGGGTCGGGGACGCAGTCGAACATGAACGCGAACGAGGTCATCGCGAACCGGGCGATCGAGCTCGCCGGCGGTGAGCTGGGGACGAAGAAGCCGATCCATCCGAACGACGACGTCAACCTGAGCCAGTCCTCGAACGACACCTTCCCGACCGCGATGCACATCGCGGCCGCGACCGAGGTCTGGGAGCGGCTGCTCCCGGCCGTGCGCGATCTCGCGCTCGCGCTCCGCAACAAGGCGAAGGAGTTCGAGGGGATCGTGAAGATCGGCCGCACGCACCTCCAGGACGCCGTGCCGCTCACCCTCGGGCAGGAGTTCGGCGGGTACGCGGCGCAGCTAGAGGACGACATCGCGCGCGTCGAAGGGACCCTCCCCGGCATCGCGCAGCTCGCGATCGGCGGGACGGCGGTCGGAACCGGGCTCAACGCCCCGGCGGGGTACGGCGAGCTGGTCGCCGCGAAGATCGCCGAGCTGACCGGCCACCGTTTCACGAGCGCCCGCGACAAGTTCGCCGCGCTCGCCGCGCACGATGATCTCGTCTTCGCGCACGGCGCGATCCGCACGCTCGCGGACTCGCTCATGAAGATCGCGAACGACATCCGGTGGCTCGCGAGCGGCCCCCGCTCCGGCCTGGGCGAGCTGTCCCTTCCGGAGAACGAGCCGGGCTCCTCGATCATGCCGGGCAAGGTCAACCCCACGCAGTCCGAGGCGATGACCATGGTCTGCTGCCAGGTCCTCGGCAACGATGTCGCGATCGCGGTTGCCGGGAGCCAGGGCAACTTCGAGCTGAACGTCTTCAAGCCCGTGCTCATCCGCAACTTCCTGCATTCCGTCCGGATCCTGTCCGACGCCTGCCGAACGTTCCGCGAGTTCTGCGTCGAGGGCATCCAGCCGAACCGCGAGCGCATCGCGGAGCTGGTCGACCGCTCGCTGATGCTCGTGACCGCCCTCAGCCCCCACATCGGCTACGACAAGGCGGCGGAGATCGCGAAGCGGGCCCAGCTCGACGGCACGACGCTCCGCGAGGCCGCGCTCGCGCTCGGGTACGTGAGCGCCCCGCAGTACGACGAATGGGTCCGGCCGGATCGCATGGTGGGGCCCGGCTGAGCGGAGCCTCCCACACTGCCGAGGGCCGAGCGGGAACAATAGCGTCCGGCTTCCCACCGAACGAACAGGGGGAGGGAACATGGACAACGTCCCAGGGCGACCCGATCAGCCGGGCCTCCAGCCCCGCGCGGTTGGCGAGATCCTTCAGGCCGGGTTCGAGCTCTACCGCAGGCACTGGCAGGAGCTGATGACGATCGCCGCGGGCGTGGTCGTCCCGGTTACGCTGGTCCAGTACTTCCTGATGCATCAGCTCGCCGCCAAAGCCGTGCTCGTGCAGAGGAACGGCCAGCTCACCCTGCAGGTCTCCAACGGGTTCTTTCGGCGGCTGGCCTTCTCGGCGGTGGTCGCCCTCCTCAGCGCTCTGCTCTTCCAGGTGCTCACGGGCGCTCTCACGCGGGCCATCGCGGGAGATTTCGTGGGAACCTCGTTCTCGCTCGAGGACAACTACCGATTCGCCCTCTCGAGGCTGGGCGCCATCCTCGTTGTCTCGATTCTCGCGGGCCTCGCCGTCGCGGCGGGGGTCATCTTGTTCGTCATCCCGGGGATCTGGATCGGAGTGCGCCTCTCGGTCAGCGGCCCGTCGCTCATCATCGAGAACCAACAGGGCACCAAGGCGCTCGCGAGGTCGTGGAACCTCGTGCGGGGCCTCTGGTGGCCCGTCTTCGGCGTGTTCTTTGTCGCCGTCCTGATCAGCGCGGTCGTGAGCGCGGTGCTTGCGGCTCCGTTCGGCAGCAACTGGTTCCTGCGAAGCATCGGCGCCATGATCGGCTCGATCGTGACGCTGCCCTACATGACGAGCGTCCTGGTGCTCGTCTACCTCGACCTGAGGGCGCGCAAGGAGCACCTCGACGTGGGCACACTCAAGATGGAGCTGGACGCGACCGGGATCTGATCGCGGGCCACGGCTACTGCAGGCAGAACTCGTTGCCCTCGGGGTCCTGCATGACGACCCAGTACTCGTCGTTCTGGCTCATGGGCCCGACCTTCGTCGCGCCGGCTCCGATGAGCCGGGTCACCTCGGCATCGACGCGCACGCGCCGCTCCTGGAGCGGGGTCCGCCGGCCGCCGCCCACATTCACATCCAGGTGCACGCGGTTCTTCACTACCTTGCCCTCGGGGACGCGCTGGAAGTAGATCCGCGGCCCGATGCCGGCCGGATCCTCCAGGGCGCTCGCGGCGTTCCATTGGTCCTCGGGGACGTCGCGCGCCCGGAGGAACGCCTCCCAGGTGGCGAACCCGTCGGGCGGGTCGGGGATTCGGTAGCCGAGGGCGGTTGCCCAGAACCTCGCGAGGGCATCGGGATCCGCGCAGTCGAACGTGACCTGGAAGGACGTCGCCATCGGGACAGGGTACCCGCTACGACCAGAGCGTTCGGAGCGACTGCCAGACCGCGAGCGCGAGCCGGTCGCCGCCGGCCGGTGTGAGGTGGATGCCGTCGGGCGTTCGCACGAGCTCATTGCGCCCGGACGCGTCAGGGAGGTAGGCCGCGTAGTGGCCCCTCCCGTCCACGAAGAGGCTCCACGAGTCGACGTACGTCACGCCGGGATGCAGCACCGCCTCGGAGAGCCCGATGGAGTTGATGACCCGCACGGCCGCCGACAGGCTCCCCGAGCCCATCACCGGCATGCCCACCCAGATCATCGGGTGGCCGCTCTCGGTGACCTCGGCCATCAGCTGGGCGACGCGCTGCCGGTAGATCCCCGTCCACACCGCCGATCCGAAGGGAACGAGCCGCCCGCCGACCAGGAAGTTCTGGGCGTCGTTCGCCCCCATCATGACGACGACCACGCCGGGATGATCCTGCCGGAGGTCTCGCGCGAGCTGGTTCGGCCAGTTGAAGAAGTCGGGCCGGGCGAGGCCGGTGGACTCGTGCCCGTCGAGGCGAGGCCCGAAGGGACCCTTCGCATCGAGCAGGCGCGAGAGACCTTCGCCCATGTCGATGCCGATGGAGTCCCCCACGATCAGCACGATGAGGGGGTGTGCCGCTGTCGGCTGGGTGAGCATCGGCACGTACGGGTAGCCGGCGAGCCCTCCCCCGCCGGGCATCGAGCTCGGCGCCGAGTTCGGCGTCTCCTGCTCGTTCGCGGAGACGGGCGTGGGCGAGGGGACGAAGGCGATCGGTGGGGCCGCGGCCGCCGGCGGGTCGTGCCCGAGGACGCGATCGGTGCTGCCCGTGAGGCGGGCCAGGCCCAGCATCTCCGAGAGGCGCGAGAACGGGCGTAGGACGGCGATCGCCACCGTGCGCCTGGCCCCGATCGGCGACGCCTGGGCGTTGCGGAGCAGGTCGGGGGCCGCGAGCAGGGCCCAGCCGAGGAGGCAGACCGTCGCGAGCACGAGCACGCGCCCGGCCGAGCCCAGGCGGCGGGTGGGTCGGCGCGGATCGCGGATGCCCCGGAGGGACGGGCGCGCCGTCGGCCCCGCCGCCGGCTGGAGCGCGGCCCGAGGTGCCCGACGGGTTCGTTCGAACGCGACGGCCATCTCAGAACCGGAAATAGATGAAGGGGGCCACGCCCTGCGGCCCGAGCGAGGTGATGAGGTAGAGCCCGCCGGCGAGCGCCGCGCCCTGCACGGCGGGCCCGAGGCGAGAGAATCGGTCCTGGAGCGATGCCGACAGGTCCCGGGAGAGGTACTGCGCCGCGATCACGCCCGCGATGACGGCGAGCAGGAGCGGCGTGACGGAGGGCGCCGGGCCGAGCGACGTGACGAGCCTGCCGAGCAGGGCCAGCGCGGTCGAGACGGAGTCCGCCCGGAAGAGCACCCAGCCGAGGCACACGAGGTGGAACGTGATCACGCGCTGGAGGATCACCGCCCCCGGTCGATCCTCGAGCGGCGGGAGGCCCCGGGCGCTGCGGCGCTGCCGCCGCAGGCGGCCCACGGCCAGGCACACGCCGTGGTAGGCGCCCCACAGCACGAAGGTCCACGAGGCGCCGTGCCAGAGCCCCCCCAGCACCATCGTGATCATGATGTTGCGATAGGTCTTCCAGCGAGGGCCCCGGGAGCCCCCGAGGGGGACGTAGAGGTAGTCGCGCAGCCAGCGGGAGAGCGTCATGTGCCAGCGGCGCCAGAAGTCCTGTATCGACCGCGCCGCGTAGGGCGCATTGAAGTTCTCCGGGAAGCGGAAGCCCAGCAGCAGGGCGACCCCGATCGCGATGTCGGTGTAGCCGCTGAAGTCGGCGTAGATCTGCACGGCGTAGGCGTAGATCGCGACCAGGATCTCGATCGAGGTGTGCTGGCCCGGGGTTCCGAAGACGGGGTCCACGATCGCGGACGCGAGGAAGCTCGAGACCACCACCTTCTTGAACAGGCCGCCGAAGATCAGGTACCCGGCCCGCGCGTAGTCGATGCGCCGTGGATCGCGGCGCGCGCGAACCTGCGGGAGCAGCTCGCGCCCGCGCACGACCGGCCCCGACACCAGGTGCGGGAAGAACGAGAGGTAGACGGCGATGTCCAGCCACGACGCCGTGGGCAGCTCGCCCTGCGAGACGTCCACGACGTAGCTGATCGCCATGAACGTGAAGAACGAGATCCCGATCGGAAGGGCGACTTGCACGAGCGGGAGCGGCGGCCCCAGCCCGATCGCGTGCAAGGCATTGTCGAGGTTCAGGCTGAGGAACCCGTAGTACTTGAACCAGACGAGGAGCCCGAGCAGGCCCACGACCGTCGCCGCCAGGAGGAGTCGGCGGCGGCGCGGGTTCGGCGCCCGCTCGACCGCACGCGCGCCCGCCTGCGCGATGGCCGTGGCCGCGGCCAGCAGGAACACGAAGCGCCAGTCCCACCAGCCGTAGAAGACGTAGCTGGCGACGATCATGAAGACCTTCCACGGACGCGGATGCGGGTTGAGCAGCCAGTGACCGAGGAAGACGACGACGAAGAAGATCGCGAAGTCGATGGTCGGGAACAGCACCCCTGCGCCGTCCTCCTCGTCTCGATCCTGCTCAAGCTGCCATCCCCGCCGGCCGGCGACGACCGCAGCGTCGAACAGGTCAAGGGCGAGATCGGAACGACCCGCTCCCAGACCGGTGGGGAAGGGCGGTGATGTTAGCGAAGCTCGCAGCCGGCGCGCCAGTCCCCAATTCGGTCGAACGCGGCCTTCGTACCGCTCCGGTGGGTCGCCGGTGCCGTACCCTTCCTGGACCGTGAACGCGTACGACCTGGATCTCGAGGACGTCCACCGGCGGCTCGACACGTGGGCGCTCCCCGCCTACCGCGCGCGGCAGGTCTACGTGGGGCTGTGGGCTCGCGCCGACACGTATGAGGAGATGACCGATATTCCTGGGGCGCTTCGGCGACGGCTGGACGCCGAGCTGCCCGCGCGGCTCGAGGTGCTCATGGAGCGGTCGGCCGATCGCGGCGCTACCCGCAAGGCACTCCTTCGCCTCGGCGGCCGCCACGTCATCGAGTCCGTCGTCATGGGCTATCGCAGCCGTGTGACGATCTGCGTCTCGACGCAGGTGGGGTGCGCCATGGGGTGCGTGTTCTGCGCGACCGGCCAGATGGGCCTTGAGGGCAACCTCACGGCTGGCGAGATCGCCTCTCAGGTGGTGTGGGCGAACCGCGCCGCACGGTCGCTCCCCGAGTGGACGCCGCGGCGCGTCACGAACGTGGTCTTCATGGGCATGGGCGAGCCCATGGCGAACTACCGGGCGACCTCCGCGGCGATCGTTCGCCTGCAGGATCCGGCCGGCCTCGCGCTCGGCGCCCGCCATGTCACGGTCTCGACCGTGGGGCTCGTCCCCGGCATCCGCCGGCTCGGGGTGGACCATCCGCAGGTCGGCCTCGCGATCAGCCTGCACGCGGCCGACGACGAGCTCCGCACGCGGCTGGTGCCGCCCAACCGGTGGTGGCCGCTCGCGGAGCTGGAGGCCGCCGTGGCGGCGTGGCGCGATCGCACCGGCCGGCGCCCGTCGATCGAATGGACCATGATCGACGGCACGAACGACGACGATCGACAGGCCGCACTGCTCGCGGCGACCGCGCGGCGGCTCGCCGCCCACGTGAACCTCATCCCGATGAACCCCACGCCGGGAAGCGACCTGCGCCCCAGCCCGCGATCGAGGGTGCAGACGTTCGCTGGTGCGCTCCGTGCGAAGGGCATCCCCGTCACCGTACGGGACACGCGCGGGAGGGCGATCGACGCGGCGTGCGGTCAGCTCCGGCTGGAGGCCGCGGACGTCTCGGCCGAGCGTGGCGCTCGGCGGGCCGAGGCAGGATGATGGGAGGTCGGATGAAGACGAAGACCGCGGCACGGGCGACCGCGCCCGAAGCGGCGAGGCAGCGGCTCGATGCGCTCGCGGCGGGGCTCGACCCCGGCGTGAACCGCGCGCGCGTCTTCGGCGAGCTGGAGCGGGTGTTCCGCGCGGGTCTGCCGCCCGACCCGCTCCCCGAGGGGTTCCTGCGCGGCCGGCTGGTGGCCACGACCACGGTGGCGCCCCTGGACGCGCTCACTCGTGGCCTCGCCTCGGTATGGATGCCGTGGCAGGGAAAGGTCTTCGACCCGGCCGCGATGCGAGGCATCAATCGCTTCCGCGAGGACGTCCGCACGCCCATGCGGGTCGTCTGGCCGTCGTACGCGCCGGTCGCGACCGACGGCGACGGGCTCGAGGCGTTCGTGTTCCAGACGCGCGTGGCGCCGGGCGCGCTCGACCCGGACCTTCGCGTCCTGAAGATCG
>JACXTT010002104.1_pt1 | contig 31908 bp, 34 predicted proteins | sample 9270951 | NCBI WGS metagenome assembly JACXTT01 (sample SAMN15532306, study PRJNA645909) | rock metagenome | isolation source: weathered quartz diorite | place: Puerto Rico | collected 2017-06-21
CCGCTACACGCGGCTGCAGGTTCTGCTCTATACGCTGATCCTGTTGGCAGTCAGCATGCTGCCGTTCGCTACGCGCATGAGCGGGCTATTCTACCTCGCTGCCGCGCTCGTGCTGGGCGGGTTGTTCACTTGGTATGCGGTGAGGATCTACGTGGCGTACAGCGATCGTCTTGCGCAGAAAACCTTCCGCTACTCGATCGTCTACCTGTCTCTGCTGTTTGCGGCGCTTCTGGGAGACCACTACTGGCGCATCCTCGTCTGACCAGCCTCGTACTTGCTGGGAACTGGCGGCTGCCTTTCGCTATCGCGTTGCTCCTTGCGCTCGCTGCCTGCAACCAGGGCTCGCAGGCGCCGGCCTTTCGTTCCACCGACATTACCGGTGCAGATTTCGGGAAGGACTTCGAGCTTCCCGACTTCAACGGACAGCAGCGCAGGTTGACCGATTTCCGCGGCAAGGTGGTAGCGGTGTTTTTCGGCTACACCCATTGCCCGGATGTTTGTCCGACGACGCTGGGTGAGCTGGCTTCTGCCCTGAAGAAGCTGGGAGCCGACGCGGGCAAGGTGCAGGTACTGTTCATCACCGCCGATCCCGAGCGCGACACGCCCGACCTCCTCAAGCAGTATGTCACCGCTTTCGATCCTACTTTTCTCGGGCTGCGCGGCACACCGGAACAGACCGCGCAGGTGGCGAAGGCGTTCAAGGTGATCATCCAGAAGAATCCCGGTGCGGACGCCAACAACTATACCGTCGACCACTCGTCCGGGACGTATGTCTACGACACCAGCGGCCGGCTGCGTCTGTACATGAGCTACGGGCAGAGTGCCGACCTATTTGCCCATGACATCGCTGAACTGTTGAAGTCTTCCTGAAGCCCGAGGGGCGGAAGCAAAAACGCCGCCCGTAGGCGGGCGGCGTTTGCATTCAACCCGGTCAACCTGCTCAAGCGCCCGGCGCTTGAATCATGCCCCGCATCTTCTTCATGGCCTGTCCTTCGATCTGCCGGATGCGCTCGGCCGAGACGCCAAACTCGTCGGCTAGCTCGTGCAGCGTGGCGGTATCCGTCTCCCTCAGCCAGCGCGCCTCGATGATCCGTCGGCTGCGCGGGTCCAGGTTTGCCAGCGCCTGCTCGAGTCCTTCCGTGCGCAGCCGTGCGCTTTCCTCGTGCTCCAGTATCCGACCCGGCTCCTGCTCAGGGTTGGACAGGTAGGAGATCGGCCCGAAGCTGTCCTCGTCGTCTTCGCCCACTGGCTCCAGCGAGATGTCTTGACCCCCAAGGCGCATCTCCATCTCGGAGACGTCTGCAGGTCTGACCTTGAGGGCGCTGGCCATGGCGTCGGTCTCCTCACGGGTAAGCGCGCCGTGACCCTTCTTCATGCTGCGCAGATTGAAGAACAGCTTCCGCTGCGCTTTGGTGGTCGCGATCTTCACAATGCGCCAGTTGCGCAGGATGTGTTCGTGGATCTCTGCCCGAATCCAATGGACAGCAAAGGAAACCAGCCGTACGCCGCGGTCTGGATCGAAGCGTTTAACCGCCTTCATCAGCCCGACGTTACCTTCCTGGATCAGATCCGCGTGCGGCAAACCATATCCCAAGTACCCGCGGGCGATAGACACGACCAGGCGAAGATGCGAAAGAACTAGCTGTCCGGCAGCCTCCAGATCATTCTGGTCTCGAAGTTGGCGCGCTAGCCGCATCTCCTCTTCCTGCGAGAGCAAGGGAAAACGGTTCACGGCCTGGATATAGGTCTCCAGGCTCCCGGCTGTCGAAGGAAGGGCAGCAGCTACTGGTAACGTGTTGATCATTAAGTGTTCCTCCTGACGGTACCCATTCTAGCACTCGTATTCTCAGAGTGCTAGACCGGGGCAAAAGTTCCCGACTATTTCGCTCAGCTATTGTCTTTCAAACCGCCACAGATGGCGCGTGGCCGAGAGCCAAGCACCCAGCCACCCAAGCAGCGCAGACCACCCCAGCAAGCTCGCGGCGTCCGGCAAGTTGAGGCCTGTTAGCCGGAAGCTGAGTGAATAGAGTGCGGCCAGCGCGGCGAGGTCCTGATTCAACAGGTGTACGGCCAGCGTCACAATGATCCAGGCCAATATGCCGCCAACGAGGCCCTGAAGCGCACCGAACCACAGAAACGGCCGCCGTATAAAGGGATTGGTCGCGCCAATGAGCTTGGACACCTCGATCTCGTCGCGCCGGGTGAGGATTTGCAGCCGAATGGTGTTGAAAGTCACTGCTACCAGGGCAGCAGCCAAAAGAACCCCAAGGACGGCTACGGCGGTGCGCCCAAACCTGAGCGCCGCATCCAGTTTGCGTGCCCAGTCTGAGTCCAGCTGGACATGCGCGACTTTGGGCCACGTCTTTGCTTCGTCGCGCAGGCGCTCTAACGCTTCCGGCTGATTGCCGCGCGTGGTGACCACGAAGGCATCGGGCAGCGGGTTCTGCCTGAGATTATCCAGGACATCCGGGATTCCCGCGTTGCGTTTCAGCTCGGAAAACGCTTGAGCCCTGGGGATGAAGCGATAGCTCGCTACTTCGGGATCGTCGCGCAGCTTCTGTTCGACGGTGGCGGCGTCCCCGCCATCTCCGTTCAGTGCCAGGAAGATGCTGAGCTGTGGAGCGCTAGACAGTTGGCGGCTGAACGACTGCAGCTGGGACAGGCCCAGATACAGCCCGACTGGCAGGCTTAGCGCTATGGCGATCACCAGGACGCTCAGAAGCGATCCCATCGGGCTCGCCGCCAGGCGCGTGATGGCGTCGCGCAGGGCTCGCCCGTGATCGCGCAGCCAGCTCCTCACGCAGCGATACGCCCCTGGCCGAGTTGGATGATGCGGGCAGGAAGCTGTTCGGCAACGGACCGGTCGTGGGTGGCGATCACGACTGTGACGCCGACCTGATGGAAAGCTCCGAACAACTCGACGATGTTGCGCGCATAAGCCTCGTCCAGGTTGCCTGTAGGTTCGTCCACCAGCAGCACGGCAGGTCTGTGCACCACGGCGCGCGCAATGCACACGCGTTGCTGCTCTCCGCCCGACAGGGTGATCGGCATGGCCTTCTCCTTTGCCAGCAGCTCCACCTTATCCAGTGCAGCGCGCGCGCGCCGCGCCGCGTCGCGTCTGTCGAAGCCCGCGATCTGAAGCGGCAGCAGGACGTTCTGGAACACGCTGCGGTCGTAGAGCAGCTTGTGATCTTGAAACACGATGCCGAATCGGCGTCGAAGGAAAGGCAGCGCCGCGGGCCTGAGCTTGGCCACGTTCTGACCGCTGACAAGCACCGTGCCTGCGCTAGGCTGCTCAATGGCGGCCATCAACTTGAGCAAGGTCGACTTGCCGGCGCCGGAGTGGCCCATGATCAGCACCAGCTCACCGCTGTCGATCGTGAGGGAGATGTCGCGCAGGGCCTCGAAGCCGCCCAGGTAGCGCTTGAACACATGGCTGAGCGAGATCGCGGGCGGCGCCTGCAGTGGTGTGGATTCGTTCTGACGCCGCGCCATTTCAGTCGAACAGCGCGTCGACGAACTCGACTGCGTCGAACGGCCGCAGATCGTCGATCCCTTCGCCCACGCCGACAAAACGCACCGGTATCGGCTTGTAGCGAACAATGGCAGCAATAGCCCCGCCTTTCGCGGATCCGTCCAGCTTGGTGATGGTGAGTCCGGTCAGTCCCAGCGCGTCGTCAAACGCCTTGACCTGACTCAAGCCGTTCTGTCCCGTATTGGCGTCCAGCACCAGTAATACTTCGTGCGGCGCTTCGGGCATAGCGCGAGCGATAACACGCTTGACTTTCTTCAGCTCCTCCATCAAATGCAGCTGCGTCGGCAGCCGACCCGCGGTATCCGCGATCAGAAGGTTGACGTCACGCGAGCGCGCCGAGTGCAACGCGTCGAACACGACCGCAGCTGCATCGCCCTTCTCCTGAGCGATCACCGGCACGTTGTTACGCTCCCCCCATGTCTTAAGCTGCTCGACCGCCGCGGCGCGGAATGTGTCGCCTGCGGCCAGCATCACCGTCTTGCCCTGCGACTGAAAATACTTCGCCAGCTTGCCGATGGAGGTGGTTTTACCCGAACCATTGACACCCGCGACCAGCAGCACAAATGGTCGGTAGCGCTCGATCGACAACGGCTGCGCCACCGGCTGCAGCAACTGCACCAGGCAGTCCTTCAGCACCTGCTTGAGATCCGCAGGGTTCGAGATGTGCTCCCGAGCCGAGCGTGATCGAGCCTGCTCCAAGAGATGATGGGTCGAGGCGACCCCGATGTCGCAGGACAGCAGCAGCGTCTCGAGTTCCTCGTAGAGGGCGCCATCGATCGCAGTGTGCCGGCCTAAAAGGGAAGAGAGCTGGGTGCCGAACTTGGCGCGCGTCGCGCTCAAGCCGGCACTCAAACGCGCAAGCCAACCCCCCGCTGCGGGAGCGGGGTCGGGTTCCATGCTGCCTGTTTTGTTACCCTTGCGGAAACTCAACATGCTGCGGATGTGTCACAGGCCTGTACGCGGCCGGGCGGGGTGCACAGGGCGCGCCACGCACGGGAAGAAGCATCTGAGGAAGCCTAGTGCACGCGGCTCTCGGGCACGCATGCAGCGGCAATTTTAACAGCCCGCAACCCGATTTGAGTTCTTACCTAAAACGGTCCCCATGTCCCGAATACCATGTGTGTACCTAACGCTGATCATCTCGCTCTGCTGCGGCACGCCGCTGTGCGCCCAGGTGCAAGAGCACACCCTTGACAACGGCATGAAGATCCTGGTCAAGGAAGACCACCGAGCGCCGGTGGTCGTGTCCATGGTGTGGTACCGCGCCGGCAGCATGGATGAGGTCAACGGGAGCACCGGAGTGGCACACGTGCTCGAGCACATGATGTTCAAGGGGACCAGGGAGGTGGCGCCGGGCGAGTTTTCCCGGATCATCGCGCGTGCCGGCGGTCGCGATAACGCGTTCACTACAAAGGACAGCACGGTTTACCATGAGCAGCTGCACAAATCCCAGCTGCTGCTGGCGTTGCGGCTGGAGGCCGACAGAATGGCGAATCTGCTGCTGTCGGAGGAGCAGTTCGCGCGCGAGATCAGGGTGGTGATGGAGGAGCGGCGCCTGCGTACAGATGACCAGCCCAAGGCTCTGCTCTATGAGGTGTTCATGGCCACCGCCTATCAAGTGCACCCCTATCGCACACCCGTAGTCGGTTGGATGACCGACCTCGAGAGCATGCGGGTCGAGGACGCGCGCGACTGGCACCGGCGCTGGTACGCCCCCAACAACGCCACATTGGTAGTGGTGGGTGACGTGTCCGCTGCGGAGGTATTCGCCGGAGCCGAAAGACAATTCGGCCCGATCGCAGCGCGGCCGCTGCCGCTGCGGAAGCCTCAGGCCGAGCCCGCGCAGCGCGGCGTCAAACGCATCGGTGTCAAGATGCCGGCCGATCAGCCCTACCTGGCGATGGGCTGGCACGCGCCCAGCTTGCGCGACGTCAACCAGGACTGGGAGCCGTACGCGCTGGAGATGTTGGCAGCGGTGCTGGCCGGCAGCGACGCGGCTCGACTGGAGCACGAGCTGGTGCGCACGGCGCGCGTCGCGATCGCCGCCGGCGCCAGCTACGACGGCATCAACCGCGGCCCGGCCATGTTCATCGTGGATGCGACCCCGGGTCCCGGGAAGACGGTTGCGGAGCTGGAGCAGGCGCTGCGCGAACAGATCCGGGGCATCGTCGAGCACGGGGTGAGCGAAGAGGAACTGAGGCGCGTGAAAGCCCAGGTCCGCGCCGGCCTCGTGTTCGACCTTGACTCGATGTTTTCTCAGGCCCGGCAGATCGGCGCCCTGGACAACGCCGGCCTCCCGTTCGACTCCCTGGATTTGCTGGCGCGCAAACTGACGGAGGTGACCGCCGCACAGGTGCAAGAAATGGCACGCAAGTATCTGGTGGACGAAAACCTTACGCTGGCTGTGCTCGACCCGCAGCCGATGGCGGGGCGCAAGCCTGCGCCTCCCCCTCCCGCCGAGCACACTCGCTGAGGGGCGGCCCATGACGCCGACGCGGCTCGCCCGTAAGTTGAATGCCCTGGCGTTGTTCTGGACGCTCGTCATGCCGCTGGGTTGTGCAGCGGCTCTGCCGATCGAACACTGGACGACTTCGACGGGCGCACGCGTTTACTCCATCACCACGCATGATTTACCTATGCTGGACGTGAGCGTGGACTTTCCGGCTGGCTCCGGCCGCGACACCCGTGACACGAATGGTCTCGCGAGCCTGACGCAACGGTTGATGCGCTTGGGCGCGGACAGCATGAACGAGGACGACATCGCTCGGCAAGTGGCTGACGCGGGCGCCAATCTCGCAGGAACTCTCGATTTGGATCGCGCCGGCTACGCCTTGCGCACGCTTTCGAGTGAGCCCGAGCAGCGGCAATCTCTGGCAGTCCTGGCGCGCGTATTGCAAGCGCCATCATTTCCCGCCTCGGTGCTGGAGCGCGAGAAGGCGCGTGTCATCGCCGGATTGAAGGAATCCGACACCAAACCCGACAGCGTAGCCGTGCGCGCCTTCATGCAGCTGGTCTTCCGCGACCACCCCTATGCCCTGCGCAGTGCCGGCGAACCGACGACTGTCGCGAAACTCACGCGCGAGGATCTGGTAGCTTTCTACCGGACTCACTACACGGCCGATCACGCGGTAGTAACCGTGGTTGGCGATGTGACCCATGAGCGCGCTGCACAAATCGCCGAAGAGCTGACGCGCGGGTTGCCTCGTGGGTCCCTTGTGCCACAGGACCTGCCGCCAGTGACGCCGCTCACCGCTGCGGTCGAGCGCGAGATCGAGCACTCTTCCGCGCAAGCGCACATCCTGATCGGCCAGCCTGGCCTCGCTCGCAAAGATCCCGATTATTTCCCGCTATGGGTTGGCAACTATATCCTGGGCGGTGGCGGATTCAGTTCGCGTCTGTCCGAAGAAGTGCGCCAGAAGCGTGGCTTATCCTACAGTGTGTACAGCTACTTCATCCCCTATCAGCAGCCGGGCCCGTTCCAGATCGGTTTGCAGACGCGGGGCGATCAGGCCCTAGAAGCCTTGGCGGTCGTGCGCGAGGTGCTGCGGGAATTCGTCGCCTCCGGTCCAACCGAACGCGAGCTAGAGGGGGCAAAGCAGAATATCGTCGGCGGTTTCGCACTGCGCATCGACACCAACCGCAAGCTTCAGGACTATGTGCGCGTGATCGGCTTCTATGACCTTCCCTTGGACTACCTCGATACCTTCACGGCAAAGGTCGATGCGGTGACCGTCGACCAGGTCCGTGAAGCCTTCCGCCGTCGCATCCAGCCCGGTCTCATGGTCACCGTCATGGTTGGGGCGAAAGCTGTGCGCTGACCCGGCGGTTGCGCATGTACCAGAACCGGGTGCGGATCATTGGCGGGGCGTGGCGTCGCCGATGGCTGCGGTTCCCCGCTGCGCAGGGACTGCGGCCGACGCCCGATCGTGTGCGCGAGACCCTGTTCAACTGGCTGGGTCAGGACCTCACCGGACTGGGCTGCCTGGACCTGTTCGCCGGCAGCGGGGCCCTGGGATTTGAGGCGGCCTCTCGCGGCGCTCGCCAGAGCGTCCTGCTCGAGCGGGATCGGCGCATCGCCGAGGCTCTCCGAGCCAGCGCCCTGGCACTGCAGGCCGGTACGCCCGTCGCCGGGGACGTGGAGATCGTGCGCTCCGATGCGCTAGAATTCCTTACGTATGACCGGCGGCTCTATGACGTGGTGTTCATGGACCCACCGTATGCGTTTTGGGAGCAATCGCGTCAAGGGCTGAACGCGTTGCTCTCGCGGCTCGCGGAGCGAGTGACACCGGATGGTCGCGTGTACCTCGAAGCGCCTGGGTTCCCGGATTTGCCGGCGGGATGGCGGTCGGTGAAACGGGATCGCGCGGGGGCCGTCCACTATCAGCTGCTCGAGGCCGACGCCCAGTGAATAAAGCCGTCTACCCGGGGACCTTCGATCCCATCACGCGCGGCCATGAGGATCTGGTCCTGCGCGCCGCCAGCTTGTTCGATCACGTCGTCCTTGCGATTGCCGACAGTCCCTCGAAGCGTCCGTTCTTCAGCCTGGAGGAGCGGGTGCAGATGGCCAAAGATGCACTGGCCGGGCATCCCAACATCGAAATCATGGGCTTTTCCGGGCTGCTCATGGATTTTCTGCGCAGCCAGGGTGCGCGCATCATCCTGCGCGGGTTGCGCGCAGTGTCGGACTTCGAGTACGAGTTCCAGATGGCGGGCATGAACCGCAAACTGTACCCGGATGTCGAAACTATATTTTTGACTCCGGGCGAGCAATACATGTTCATCTCCGCGACCATGGTACGAGAGATCGCTGCCCTCGGCGGTGACGTCAGCCACTTCGTCAACCCGGTAATACTGTCCCGACTGCGTCGCATGCGCAAGAAATAAGAGGCGCCGCCGTGGCCCTAGTGATTACCGACGAGTGCATCAACTGCGATGTGTGCGAGCCCGAGTGCCCGAACCAGGCCATCGCTCAGGGTGAGGACATCTATGTCATCGATCCAAAGCGTTGCACCGAGTGCGTGGGGCATTTCGCGCAGCCGCAGTGCGTGGAGGTCTGCCCCGTGGATTGCATCGTTACGGGACAGGTCGAGACGCGCGATCAACTCGAGCTCAAGTATCGGGCGCTGATGATTGAAGCGGCCGCGAAGAGCGAAGCGTGATCCACGGCAACATTCAAGAAAGCGACCTTGCGCTCTCGGGTTGGCGCGGAGCTCAGCGCTGGCAACCCGGGCAATAGAACGCCGAGCGCTGCCCGATACGGGTAATCTTGATGGTGTTCTGACAGCGCGTGCAGCGCTCGCCCCCGCGTCCGTACACCAGATAATGCTGCTGGAAATAGCCGGGACTGCCGTCCGCGTGCACGAAATCGCGGAGGCTGCTGCCGCCGGCCTGAATGGCAGCGCGCAGCGTCGCGCGTATTTCGTCAACTAGCCGTGCATAGCGGGGCTCGCTGATGCGGCCGGCCGCGCGTGCCGGATGGATCCCGGCACGGAACAGCGACTCGTTCGCATAGATGTTGCCTACGCCGCAGACCAGGTGATTGTCCATCAGCACGCTCTTGATCGCGGCCTTGCGCCCGCGCGTACGCTCGAACAACCACTGCGCGCTAAACGCACCCTCGAGCGGTTCTGGTGCCAACCCCTGCAACAGCTTGTGCCGGCTCGGCTCGCCGGGCTCCCAGAGCACTGCTCCGAAGCGGCGCGGGTCGTGCAGGCGTAGCGCAATTCCGGTCTCGAGCACGAGATCGACGTGGTCATGGCTGCCCGGCGGCGTATGCGCCGGCAGCACGCGCAAACTGCCGGACATCCCGAGATGGAAAATGAGCCAAGCACCGCCGCAGTCCAGGAGCAAATACTTGCTGCGCCTTACCAGTTGCTCGATGCGGCGGCCTGCCACCAGCGCGGGGAGCTTGCGCGGCACCGGCCAGCGCAGGCGGTGGTTGCGCACGACGGCGGTACGGATGCGCTGACCCTGAAGATGCGGGGTGAGGCTGAGCCGGGTCGTTTCGACCTCAGGAAGCTCAGGCACCTTCCTTGTCCTTGCCCGGCGCCGGGTTCAGCAGACGCCGTGTCATCTCACCTGAGAACTGGAACTGGAGCCTTTCATCCGGCCGGGCCAGGATCAGTTCGGGCTCTCTGCGTACTACGACGAAGGCGATAGTCTTTCCGCCTGCGAGTTTCACCTCGACCAGGTCCGACGTCGGTTTGCCGCTCCAGGGCTGGGTCACCAGGCTGGACGCGTAGCGCCACTCATCCGCCCAGCGGTTGAGGTCATCTTGGCTCGGCCGCTCCCTGTCCGCAGAAGGTGGCGGGGCGAGCGTCCACTTGCCGTCCTTCTGCTCTACGTTGAAACCCTTGAACTTGAAGCCGACGGCTTTCTCGCTTTCGTTGAACAAGCTGTGCGTGAGCACGCGGTCTGACGCGCGCGGAACCAGCGCGGCGTAGTAGGCCGGCACCAGGTACACGCCGCCCCCGGTGCCGAGATACTGATCCTGACTGAGCGGATTGGTGCCGCCGAAGGAGAACGTCTGGGCGTCCATGCTCACCTTCAACGCGGGCGGATCGAGATCGAAGCGCTTCAGATCGGTGGCAGCGAGTTTCTCCTTGCTGGCGGCGGACAGCAGGTCGAGCATCCGCCGCACCTGCGTCTGGTCCGCGCGCGCTTCGATCGGTGCGGTCAGGAACCAGGTCTCTCCACGCTTCTCCAGGGTGTACCCCGGAGAGTTGCGGGGTGCTACTTCGATCTTTTTCACGCCCGCGATGGCCAGGGTGGACAGCTTGTAACTCGGCTCCTTCGGTTGACCACTTTTGTGCCAGGCGTAGGCGCCCAGGCCGATCACTCCGATCAGCAGCAGGGCATTGACGATCCAGCCTAGCTTCATGGCATTGCGCGCAGCAACGTCATGCCTTGCGACGGCGCCACCACACCATGCCTCCGGTCACCAAGAATGCCGCCGGCAGCAGCAGGAAGCCCAGCCCGATCAACGCGAGCCCCGTGCGTCCAAGATTCAGTTGGCTGTCAACGCGGGGTCTGGGTTGCACCGTGATGAGGTTCTCGTCTTGGGACAGCCAGTTGAACATGTTGGTGCCGAGGTCGAGGTTGGACAGCAAGCCCACGAACTGGTTGGACAGGAACTGACTGGTTCCGACCACCACTATGCGCTGGTCCTTGTCTTTGACCTTGCGCTCCAGAGCTACTGCCACCACGACCGGCCCGTGCACTTCGCGGTCCTTGTCGAAGCGCAGGTCCTTCTCCGGGTCTCCGGTTTCCACCCAGCCGCGCTGCGCGACCTCGACCAGCGGGGTGGCGTGCCACTCGTCGTTGTCCGGCTTGGTCGCGATCTGGCGCACAAAGGGAAACGCCGTGTTCAGAGAGAAGCTGTCGGTGATGGCATGAACGCCGTAGGAAGTAGCCAACGCGATCGTTGGCGCAACACGCAACTCGGCGGCAGTGGGGTCCACCACCAAGCCCGGGGTGAGCTGCAGCCCGAGCGTCTCGGCCAGCGGCTGCAAGCCGCGCAATGGCTCCTGGTCGATCAGCCAAAGCAGATTGCCCCCGCGTTCGAGGTAGCGTTTGAGCTTGTCCACTTCACCCTTGAGCAGCTCGGTGCGCGGTGTAGCGATCACCAGCAGACTGGCGTTCTGAGGGACGTCCTGTGCCGCTGCCAGGTTCAATGGCTGGATGCGAAAGCCCTTGTTGCCGAGCTGGCGGCCGAAGTCGCCGAGGTCGAAGTTCGCACGTCCGTCGAGCTTCGGTTCGCCATGCCCGTCGAGATAGACCACTACGCGCTCCTGACTGCGCGCCAGGCGCTGCAGCAGATTGGTCATGCTCTGTTCGTTCAAATTGGTCAGATGCTCGCTGCGCTTGCTGTACTCCACGACCAGCTCGCCATTGGAGCGCACGTTGGCTGCTTGCGTCTCTTTGGGGTGCTCGCGCGGGTCCACATAGGTCAGAACTAGGTCCGGGTTGGCGCGCTGATAGGGTTCGATGAAGTCGTGAATCAGCCGACGGATGTCGCCAAGACTCGGGTCCTGGGTCGTCGCATAGGCGGTTATCTGGATCGGGCCGTCCATCTTCTTCAATACGTCGAGTGTGGCTTTGGACAGCGTGTTGCGCTGGTTCTGCGTGAGATCCCATTGCACGCGGCTGTCCCGCAGCAACCACACGACCAGCGCAGCGGCCGCGATCAGCAACACGGCGAAGACCCCGTTCTGAATGAGCAGCTGAAGCTGCAGCTTGGAGCCGGCTTTCATGTGCGCAGCCGGTCAGCGTCCAAGCGCCGGATCGACAGCAGCAGGAACAAGGCGGTCAGCACCGGGTAATACGCGACGTCGCTCAACGCCAGCGTACCCCGGGTGAAGGTTTCGTAATGTTTCACCAGCGACAGCACGTTGAGCACGCTGTCCGGATCGTTGGTGACGATGTTGATCAACCACAATCCAAGCAGAACCGCGAACGTGCCCACACCCGCTACCAGAGGATGCGAAGTCAAAGACGAGAGGTACAGTCCGACCGCTGCAAAACTGCTGCATAGCAGAAGCAGCCCAAGCAGATTTCCCGCCAGCAGCCCGAGGTCGAGCTTGCCGCCGCTATAGAGGGATACCGCCATCATCACCAGCAGCCCGACGGCCAGCGACAGAAAGCCCAGCAATCCGAGAAATTTGCCCAGCACGATCTGCGTGACGGATACCGGCGCCGAAAGCAGGAATGGCAGCGTCTGGTTGCGCCGCTCCTCGGCGATGAGCCGCATGGAGAGCAATGGCACCACCATGAGCAACACAATCGTTGCAGTCCCGAAGACCGGCGCCACCACGATCTCGGTGAATCCCGGCGCCGCCGGCGTCATGGCGATTTGCGGTTGCAGTTCGAGAAAGGTCTGCAGACGGCTCAGGAAGATCCAAGCGAGGATCAGTTGCAGGAACGCCAGAATCACCCACGCCAACGGTGAGATGAACAGCCGTCGCAATTCCTTGCCCGCAATGGTCAGGATCACGCTGGTCGCTCCGCTGTCGTCAACTGCACGAATACGTCCTCCAGACTAGCGGCCTCGGGAGCCAGATAGTGCAGACCCCAATCGCGCTCTACGCTGGCGCGCACGATCGCGTCGGCCGGATCCTGCCCGTCTGCGGGCACAACGCGCACGAAATCGCCAGCGATTTCGGCGCTCGCCACGCCGGGAAGTTGTGCGACCTGCTCGAGCGCTGGCGCACGGCGCAGGCCAACGCGCAACGCCTGACCACCGCGGAACCGGCGCAACGCCTCGATCGTGTCGCTGTATACGATGGCGCCCAGGTGCATGATCTCCACCCGGTCACACACCGCTTCGACCTCGGGCAGGATGTGGGTAGAGAGGATTACACTGTGTCGGTCGCGCAGTTCGCGAATCAGGGTGCGCATCTCTCTGACCTGGTTCGGATCGAGTCCCACGGTTGGCTCGTCGAGGATCACGACATCGGGCTCATGCACGATCGCCTGGGCGATCCCGACCCTCTGCTGATAGCCTTTGGACAAACTACCGATCAGCCGTTCCCCCACATCGTCAATTCCGCAGCGACGTTTCGCGAGAGTGACTGCTTGCTTTAGCGAGGCCCGTGGAATCCGATGCAAGCGCCCCGCAAAGCGCAGGTACTCCTCGACTGTCAACTCCTTGTACAGCGGTGGCACCTCGGGCAGATAGCCGATGCGCGCCTTGGCCGCAGTCGGACGCTCCAAAAGGTCGAGGCCGCAGATGCTGATCGTCCCAGTGCTGGGTGCGAGATTGCCGGTCAGCATCTGCATTGTAGTGGTCTTGCCGGCGCCGTTCGGACCCAACAAGCCGAGCACCTCGCCCCGACGCAACGTCAAGTCGATCCCGCGCACTGCCCTGTGGCCACCGAAGTGGCGGGACAGCTCGTGCACCGAGACGGTCGTTTCCGGACGGTCTGGGCCGAGCGCGGATGCTTCTAGCATCGAAATCGCCCGACGGCAGAAAAATTGCTTTGGATGGCCCTGAGGGTATTCATCTTCTTGTGCTTCGACAGGGGCGTTGGGCTGGAGCCAGGCCGCCCGGCAGTTCCGCCTGCTCGGGGTGCATTGCCGACTTGTGACGCGCCGCAAATATACCTAAACTGAGCCAGAGATAGAAGCTGCGGATACCGAACCAATCGCCCGCCTAGCTCTCCAAGATCCGACCCCAACCGCCCGGATAGCGGCCCCAATATCGATGGGTGGGCTTACCCGAAACTTAAGGCGCCACAGTCAGGACCAAACCATGTCGAAGCTGCATATCCCTATGGCCGCTGTTGCGCTGCTCGGAGTCTGCGGGTGCGCCCAGCAGCCTACTACTGCCAGCGGACCGCTCCCGCTGCCCACGACGCAGACGGCATCGACTGACTGGACGGTCGCAGTCCAGCCCGACGGAACCCTGGGCGGATCGGACGATGATGCGGATACCGTCACCTTGGAGGATCGCGCACGTGCGGTCCTGGGCAACAAGCCGATGCACGGAACGTTGCCGGATAACGACCTCAGCCAGGATCTCCTATTCAAGTTCCTGCTCTCAGAAATCGCAGCGCAGCGCGGCGACCTGCAGTTTGCCGCCCAGGGCTACCTCGATATGGCGCGGAAGACGCGCGATCCCCGCCTGGCCAAACGCGCGACAGAAATCGCGGCCTATGGGCGGCTCCAGACGCAGGCGCTGGAGGCGGCCCGCCTCTGGCTCGAGTTGGACAAGAACAACCCGCAAGCGCGGCAGACGCTGGCGGCGCTGCTGGTAAGCGGCAACAAGCTGTCCGAGGCGAAGCCGCTCTTGGAGGCGCTGATCACCGCCGACGGCAACGTGGCAAGCGGCTTCATGCAATTGAACTCCATGCTGGCCAAACATCCGGATCGCAACGCAGTCCTGGCCATCACCAAAGAACTCGCCAAGGGCTACCCTCAGCTGCCGGAAGCCCGCTTCGCCGTGGCGCAAGCCGCCTTCTCTGCCGGGAAGTACGATGAAGCCAACGCCGAGATCAAGCAGGCGCTCGCCATCAAGCCTGACTGGGAGATCGGCGTGTTGTTCAACGCCCAGATGCTGCAGCAGCGCGAGACCAGTGCCAAGGCAGTCGAGTATTTGCAACGGTTCCTGAACACTTACCCCAAGTCGCGTGAGGTGCGGGCGAGTTATGCCCGTTTGCTGATCAACAACAAGCAGCTCAAGGAGGCGCGCGCGGAGTATCAGCTGCTGCTCGAAGACCAGCCGGCGAATGCCGACATCGTCGTCACGATCGGACTGCTCTCGCTGCAGTTGAATGAGTTTGCCACCGCTGAGACCTGGCTCAAGCGCGGGCTTGAGCTCAAGTACCGCGATCCGGATTCGCTGCGCTTCTATCTCGGCCAGGCCTGCGAAGAGGGCAAGCGCTACGACGAAGCCATGCGGTACTACGCGGCAGTTCAAGGCGGCGATCAATTCGTTCCTGCGCAGGCGCGCTACGCGTTTCTGCTGGGACGGCAGAACAAGCTTGCGGAAGCGCGCGAATACCTGCAAAACGTCCGCACCTCGAGCGACGAGCAGCGGGCACTGCTGATTCAGGCCGAAGCGCAGCTGCTGCGCGAGGCGAAAGACTACCAGCAGTCATACGATCTGCTGAACCAGGCGCTGGAGAAGCAGCCCGAAAACGTGGATCTGCTGTATGACTCCGCAATGGCGGCCGAGAAATTGGATCGGATCGATGTCGTAGAGGCCAACCTGCGCAAGCTCATCACGCTGAAGCCGGACCACGCGCAGGCATACAACGCGCTTGGTTACACGCTAGCCGATCGTACCGACCGGCTGAAGGAAGCCAAGGGATACATCGACAAGGCACTCAAGCTGTTGCCAGACGATCCGTTCATCCTGGACAGCATGGGCTGGGTGCTGTATCGGCTGGGAGATTACAAGGGCGCGCTGGACTATCTCCAGCGAGCCTATGGTCTGCGGCCAGACCCGGAAATTGCCGCTCACGTTGGTGAAGTGCTCTGGGTGCGTGGCCAGCAGCAGGAGGCCGAGAAGGTTTGGCGTGACGCCTCCAAGGACAATCCCGACAACGAGTTGCTGCAAGCTACGATCAAGCGCTACCAGCGCTGAGCGTAGCGTCCAGCCTTCTTGCCTTTCGCCGCGCGTCTGCCGATAGCGGGTCCACCCCGCAAACACTGGCCCGCGGTTGCGACCTGCGCAAAACTCTCTCGCGTGTTTGCGTCGCGGCTGTCCTTGGGGCGGCCGACCCTGCTGTGCGTGCTGTTGCTCTCGGCCTGCGCCACGCCTTCCCGTGCCCCAGTCACCGTCCAACCCGAGCTCGTTAACGCTTTTGATCTGACCGGCCGCGTCAACGTGCGCGTCGAGAACAAGACTTACCCCGGTCGCATCCGCTGGCAGCATGAGCTAGGAGGCGATGAGCTATGGCTCTATTCGTTCGTCGGATCTGGAGTCGCGCACATGCGGCAAGACGCATCCGGCGCGGTGCTCATCGCCTCGAACGGAAAGGAATATCGCGCGCGCGACCTAAAACTGCTGACGCGCGACGTGCTGGGGTGGGACCTCCCGCTAGAGGGGCTGCAGTACTGGGTGAGAGGACTCGCGTGGCCGGCGTTGGACATTATCGACAAGCAGTACGACGCCGACGGCCGGCCCAAGTTGCTGAAGCAGGGCGGCTGGCAGGTCTCCTATTTGGACTGGTCGCCCGCGGGTGCATCCGGGCTGCCCTCCAAGCTCGATCTGTCCGGCGAGGGTCTGCGCGTGCGCCTGGTTGTCGACGACTGGAAGCTCGATGTCCCGCCTAAGTGAGTTCCTGACCTGCTCCGCCCCCGCAAAGCTCAACCTGTTTCTCCTGGTGACCGGGCGTCGGCCTGACGGCTATCACACGCTGCAGACGCTGTTTCGCTTCATCGACCGCGCGGACGAGCTCGCGTTTCGGCTACGGAATGATGGTCGCGTCACACGCGCAGCCGAAATAGCCGGCGTAGCCGAGAGCAGGGACCTGACTCTGCGCGCAGGCCGGCTGCTCCAGGAGGAGACGGGTTGCACGCTTGGCGTGGAAATCAGCGTACGCAAACACTTGCCATTGGGTGGCGGGCTCGGTGGTGGCAGCTCGGATGCTGCAACAACGCTGATCGCGCTGAATCGTCTCTGGGATCTGCGCCTGCCGCGAGCCAGGCTGCAAAAACTGTCGCTCCAGTTGGGGGCCGATGTGCCGGTCTTCGTATTCGGCCGCAACGCGTTGGCAGAGGGTATCGGAGAGCAGTTGCAGGCTGTCGATTTGGCCCCGGCGTGGTACTTCGTTCTGGTTCCGCCCGTGGCCGTTTCCACGGCTGAAGTGTTTGCCGATCCTGAATTGACACGCTCTACAGCACCGGTCACAATACGCGCCTTTTCAGAGGGATGCGCTCCGTCTGGCCTGTTCGGGCGCAATGATCTTGAGGCGGCGGTATGCCGGCGTTGTCCAGAGGTCGCTCAGCATCTTGCGTGGCTTCGGCATTTCGGCCCGGCTGCGCTCACGGGTTCCGGAGCGTGCGTGTACTGCCCGTTCGACTCCGAGGCGCCAGCGCGGTCGGTGTTGGCACAGATGCCCTCTGGCATGCAGGGTTTTGTTGCCGAGGGCCTGGCGCATCACCCACTGCTCGACTGGTTAGACTAGGCCCGCCGCCTGAACCGGAGCCGGAAGATTTCTGGGGAGTCGCCAAGTGGTAAGGCACCGGATTTTGATTCCGGCATTCGTAGGTTCGATCCCTACCTCCCCAGCCAACCTGGAAACTGGAGCGTAGAAACTGGAAACTAATCGAAGCGGCCGCGCCGGCACGAGCGGCTTTTTTTGTTTCCCGCGCAGCAATTTGTCGCTGTTGCGTTGTCCTGTGCCGTAGCTGCTGGTACCCAGCATGGCCTACGAGAACTTGATGGTGTTCACCGGCAACGCGAATCCCAAGCTTGCCGAGGACGTTGTCAAACACCTCAACATCCATCTTGGGCGCGCCACCGTCGGGCGCTTCAGCGACGGTGAGGTCATGGTCGAGTTGCTGGAAAACGTGCGCGGCAAGGACGTTTTTGTCCTGCAGTCCACCTCCACCCCGACCAGCGACAATCTGATGGAAATCCTGCTCATGGTCGATGCGCTGAAGCGTTCTTCCGCCGAGCGGGTCACGACCGCCATACCGTATTTTGGCTATGGGCGCCAGGATCGCCGCCCGCTCTCGGCGCGCGTCGCCATCAGCGCAAAGGTGGTCGCCAACATGCTGGTGGTCGCGGGTGTAGACCGGCTGCTGACCATGGACCTGCACTCTGACCAGATCCAGGGCTTCTTCGACATCGCGGTCGACAACATCTATGCGACGCCGATTCTCCTCGGCGACGTGTGGAAGCACGGCTACCAGAATCTGGTGGTAGTTTCGCCTGACGTGGGCGGTGTGGTGCGCGCGCGTGCGTTGGCCAAGAGGCTGGAGTCGGACCTGGCGATCATCGACAAACGCCGCCCGCGTCCCAATGTAGCTACAGTGATGAATATCATCGGCGAGGTGAAGGGACGCACCTGCGTGATCATGGACGACATGGTTGACACCGCAAACACGATGTGCGAAGCGGCGCAAGCGCTCAAGGACAAGGGTGCCGAGCAGGTGCTCGCGTACTGTACCCACCCGGTACTTTCGGGGGACGCCGTGCAGCGCATCGAAAAATCTGTCATCGACGAGCTCGTGGTGACCGATACCATCCCGCTACGCGAGGATGCGAAGGCGAGTAAAAAGATCCGCCAGCTTTCGGTTGCGGAGTTGCTGGCCGAAACCATGCTGCGCATCAGCAACGAGGAGTCGGTCAGCTCGCTGTTTATGGAATAAGAAGATGAATTGAAATTCGTTGATTTGTATGTGAAGGGGTCGGCATCGGGCGGATCGAACTACGAATCACGAATCACGGCTTTTTCAACTGCGTCATCTGGTCGCGGATGACGCTTTCTCGGAGGCAAACATGGCAATCGAAGTGAATGCAACACCACGCGCCACGCAAGGCAAAGGTGCGAGCCGCCGCCTGCGTCACCAAGAGCGCGTGCCGGGCATCCTCTATGGGGGCGGCAGGCCGGCGCAGAACATCGAGCTCGATCAAAAGGAACTGTCGCTGCACCTCAAGCACGAGGCGTTTCACGCCTCGATCCTGACGCTCAGCCTGGAGGGTGAGAAGCAACAGGTATTGTTGCGCGACATCCAGATGCACCCATGGCGCGCCGCAGTCATGCATGTCGACTTTCAGCGTGTGGCGAAGGACAAGAAGATCCACATGAAGGTCCCGCTCCACTTCATCAACGCCGACATGTCACCGGGCGTGAAGGCCAGCGGGGGAACGATCAACCACGTCATGACCGAGCTGGACGTCATCTGCTTGCCGGACGATCTGCCCAACTACATCGAGGTGGATCTTTCCAACCTCGAGCTGGGCCACTCGATCCACATCGCGGATCTGAAGCTGCCTCCGGGAGTCGTGTCGACACAGCTGCGTGGCGGTGACGACGCCGTAGTAGCAACCGTCGTCGTGCCCAAGGCCGAGGTCGAGCCGGAAGTCGAGGTGGCTGCTGTCGCCGAGGCCGCTGCCGGTGCGGTTCCTGCCGCAGAGCCGGCCGCAGAGGCTAAAGAAGGCGAGAAGAAGCCCGGCGACAGAGAAAGCAAGGACAAGGACAGGGATAAGGACAAGGACAAGAAGTAAATCGACGCTTGGCGTTCGTCGTCTGAGCCAAGCCCTTCGAGGAACTCGGAGCAGGCCTTCCCGGCGGTGCGCGCAACGCCGGGAAGGCTTTCTCGTCTGAGCGTCAGCTGGTTCTATGCCAAAGCAATCCGTCAAGCTCGTGGTCGGCCTGGGCAATCCCGGGCCCGAGTACGAGGCCACGCGCCACAACGCCGGGTTCTGGTGGGTGGAGAACCTGGCAGAGGCGCAGCGGGTTCGTCTGCGCGTCCAATCCAAGTTCTTCGGCCGCGTCGGGCGTTTGACGGGTGACGCAAATGATTGCTGGCTACTGCTGCCGACCACGTACATGAATGCCAGTGGCCGCGCAGTACAGGCGCTGGCCACGTTCTACAAAATCGTGTCGGGTGACATTCTCGTCGTGCACGACGAGCTCGACCTGGCGCCGGGCACCGCGCGTCTAAAGCAGGGCGGCGGCGTAGCGGGGCACAACGGGTTGAGAGATATTTCCGCCAGGCTCGGGCCGGACTTCTGGCGATTGCGTATCGGCATCGGCCATCCCGGCGACCGCGATGAGGTTGCCGATTACGTACTGCGCCCTCCTCGGCAGGAGGAGGCTGAGCTCATCTCCAACGCAGTCGAACAAAGCCTCGAGGTGTGGCCGCTCATCCAAACCGGCGAGATGGAAAAGGCCATGCACCGCCTCCATACGAGCCGTGATTCGTGATTCGAAAACCAGCTCGCGCAAGGGCGAGCGGTTTCCAAATACGAGTCACGAGTCAGGGATCGATACATGAGTCTTAAATGCGGCATCGTCGGACTTCCCAATGTTGGCAAGTCCACCCTGTTTAACGCGCTGACCAAAGCGGGGATCGCAGCCGAAAACTATCCATTTTGCACGATCGAGCCGAATGTCGGCATCGTGCCGGTACCTGACCCACGGCTGGAAAAGCTGGCGCAGATCGCCAGGCCGCAGAAAGTGATACCGGCCATCGTCGAGTTCGTCGACATCGCCGGGCTGGTCGCAGGCGCGTCCGAAGGGGAAGGGCTGGGCAACCAGTTCCTCGCCAATATACGCGAGACCGATGCCATCGCTCACGTCGTGCGCTGCTTCGTAGACGAGAACGTCGTCCATGTCGCCGGCAAGATCCATGCGGTCTCCGATATCGAGACGATCAACACTGAGCTCGCATTGGCGGATCTAAAGGCGGTAGACAAGCAGCTTGCGAAATACGTCAAAGCCGCGGGCGCCGGCGGCGACAAGGATGCCAAGCGCCTGGTGGGAGTTCTCGAGAAGGTGTGGCCTGCGTTGAACGAGGCGAGACCTGCGCGTTCTGTGGCGCTTTACCCGGAAGAGAAGGAGTTGCTCAAACCCTTTTTTCTCCTGACCATGAAGCCCACGATGTACGTGGCCAACGTGGACGAGAAGGGATTCGACAACAACCCATTGCTCGACCAAGTCCAGAACTACGCGCGCAAGGAAGGCGCTCCCGTCGTGGCCATCTGCGCCGTCCTGGAGGCGCAGATTGCGGAGCTCTCGGACGAAGACAAGCGCGTATTCCTCGCCGATATGGGATTGGTCGAACCCGGCCTCAACCGGCTGATCCACGCCGCGTATGAGCTTCTCGGGTTGCAGACCTACTTCACCGCTGGACCCAAGGAAGTACGGGCATGGACCGTCCACAAAGGCGACACGGCACCCGAAGCCGCGGGCGTGATCCACACCGACTTCGAGCTTGGCTTCATCCGTGCCGAGGTCATTGCCTATGACGACTACATCGCCAACAGCGGCGAGTCCGGAAGCCGCGAAGCGGGCAAAATGCGCCTCGAAGGGAAGGAGTATGTCGTCCGCGACGGCGATGTCATGCACTTCCGTTTCAACGTGTAACGGGCACGCAGTCTCAGGGCCGATTCTGCAACCACTTCGTGCAGGCGGTTCGGCGGTTTGGGATCTGCGTCTCGGGGTTGCGTCACGCTCTGGCTCGCGACTGAACCATCCATTGCTGGTTTGCGCGCGGTGACAAAGGAAGTGTTACAAGCGCTTGCGGGCATTCTAGCGAGCGTGCTGGCCTTCGCGTGTGTCCCGGGTGGTGCAGTCTCCCCATCGCCAGCCGACGGCGGAGAAACGCTAATCGCCGCAGGAGATATCGCGCAGTGTGGCCGCTCAGGAACTGCCGGCAGTGGCGCCAAACGGACGGCGCGCTTCATAGAGCGTATGACGGGAACTGTGCTCGCGCTCGGCGACTTGGCCTATCCGAATGGAACGGAGCTGCAGTTTCGAGAGTGCTATGACCCGACCTGGGGTCGGTTCAAGGACCGCACGCGGCCGACGCCGGGCAATCATGAGCACAATACACCCGGCGCGGCGCCTTACTACGCCTACTGGGGCGAACGGGCGGGAGCGGCTGGCGAAGGTTTCTACAGCTTCGAGCTCGGCGCGTGGCATATCATCGCCCTGAACAGTAACGTTCTCGATGGACCGATCGGTTCCAGGCAGGAGCAATGGCTCGCCGCGGATCTCGAGCGCCATCCCACGGTATGCGCGTTGGCTTTCTTCCACCATCCCCGATTCAGTTCCGGCGGTCATGGCAACGATCCACGCCTGGATCCCCTCTGGAGAATTCTCTACTCCCACGGTGTAGATGTGGTCCTGGGGGGGCACGACCACGACTATGAGCGTTTTGCTCCATTGGACCCCGATGGCCATCGGGATATGCAACGCGGCATCAGACAGTTCGTTGTAGGAACGGGTGGCGCCGCTCTGACCCCTTTCCTTTGGATTCGACCCTACAGCGAGGTGCGGTTCAATGGGGTGCACGGAATACTGCGCATGACGCTTTGGGCCGATAGCTATCGGTGGGAATTCCTGTCGGCGTCAGGGCCGAGGCTGCTGGATTCCGGTAGAAGCAGATGCCACTAGCGAGTCGCGATCTGCGGATTGAGCAATCGAGCGTCGGCTCCCATCGCGCATATTTCCATCGCAAGAATTCCTTGTTGCGGATGCCGGGAGCCAGTGCCTTGCTTGGGGCGACCTCGGCCGCGACGACTTAACCGGGCAGTCGTGGCGGGGGTAAGATAAACGCCGCACCCACCGTACCTGGAAGAGCCATGGCCAACTCGAAGCCCCCAACGACACCCGACCAGTCGCAGAAGGCCGCGACGACGAACTCGACTGAGGTTCATCACCCGCCCGCTCCTCGCAAACCCCCCATAAACCTGCCGCGTCCCGGAGCGAAGGGGCAAGGCGCACCCCGCGCGCGCCAACGCGTCACCGCTAGGCAACGCGGTCCGAGGTGAAAGGCTGCACCCCCAGCGGCAGCTAACGCCGCTGCTGGTGCGTGACGAGTGATGCGGCTTCCTTGCCGTTCAGCATGAAAGAGCTCACCCCGAGGCTGAACGATCTGGAAAGCAGATGGCCAAGCCGCTCTCGGAGCGGCTCTTTGGACGCCGACAGGATCACCACCGAGTACATCGGCGGCTTACCCAGGAGAGGAACAACGTTGATTCGAAAGGGGACGTTGCTGGGATCGCCTACCTCGGTCGCAATGCTCTTGAGGCAGGTTTCAAGCTCTGATTCGCTCGGATATTGCATGATCGCACGCTTGTATACAAGTACGCCCTCGGCCGTTTGGGGACCCCTCGGGTAACCCTCGATAACACCCTAAGCTGGCGCGTTTTCCCAGTATACAACGCTCGCTTCGACCGCCTCTACTCGCAGGATAGCGTGCGTTCTCGGGTGCGAACTCAGCGCTTGCGTCCGCCGAGCAAACCGCCAAGTACGCCGCGGATGATCTCGCGTCCGACCTGGGAGCCTACTGAACGCGCGGCGCTCTTGGCCGCTGCTTCGAGCACCCCTTCTTTGTGTCCACCGCGCGGGCCCGTCGATCCCAGAAGAATCCCGCCCAGCACATCCATCACGCCACCGCTCGCAGGAGCGATTCCCGCCGGCTGCCCCTGGGCAGGTGCTGCCTCCAGCCGCTGCTTCCCCGCGGCCGCGAGCTTCTCGTACGCGGATTCGCGGTCGACAGTTTGCTCATAGGGGCCGTACACGGGCGACGCCTTGATCGCCTGCTGGCGCTCTTGCGGCGTGGCCGGAGCGATGCGGCTGGATGGCGGCAGGATCCACGCGCGCTCAACCATGCTCGGTGTGCCCTTCGCATCGAGAAACGATATCAATGCTTCGCCCACACCCAGCTCTGTGATGATCTTCTCGGTGTCGAGGCCGGGATTCGCGCGCATGGTGGTGGCGGCAGTTTGCACCGCCTTCTGGTCGCGGGGAGTAAAAGCGCGCAGCGCGTGCTGCACGCGGTTGCCCAGCTGACCCAGGACTTTGTCGGGTACATCCAGCGGATTCTGCGTCACAAAGTACACGCCAACACCCTTTGACCGGATCAAGCGCACCACCTGTTCGATCTTGTCCAGCAAAGCCTTGGGCGCATCGGTGAACAGCAGGTGCGCCTCGTCGAAGAAGAACACGAGCTTCGGCTTTTCCGGGTCGCCCACCTCGGGCAGCGACTCGTACAACTCCGACAGCATCCACAGCAGCAAGGTGCCGTAGACGCGTGGCGTCTGCATCAGCTTGTCCGCCGCTAGAATGTTGACCACACCTCGGCCTTTGTCGGTCTGCATCAAGTCCGCGACGTTGAGCGCAGGCTCGCCGAAAAACTTGTCGCCGCCTTGCTGCTCGAGCGTCACCAGGCCGCGCTGGATGGCGCCGATGCTGGCTGCGGAGACGTTTCCGTACTGCGTGGTAAGCTGCTTCGCGTTGTCGCTGATGAACTGAAGCGCCGCGCGCAGATCCTTGAGGTCGAGCAGCAGCAGGCCATTGTCATCGCAGGCTTTGAACACCAGGGTGAGCACTCCCTCCTGGGTGTCGTTCAATTCCAGTATCCGTGATAGGAGCAGCGGCCCCAGCTCCGATATCGTCGCGCGGACCGGATGGCCCTGCTCGCCGAACACATCCCAGAAAATAACGGGTGAGCCGGCGAATGCGAAGTCCTTGATGCCGAGCAGGTCGATCCGTTCCTTGAGCTTGGGCGTCATCGTTCCGGGCTGGCTGATGCCGGATAGATCGCCTTTGACGTCCGCCATGAATACGGGCACACCGATCGCGCTGAACCCCTCCGCCATTTTCTGCAGCGTCACGGTTTTCCCGGTGCCCGTAGCGCCGGTGATCAGGCCATGGCGGTTGGCCATGCCCGGGAGCAGATAGATTTCCTGTTTGCTTTTCGCGACCAGAAGCGGCTGCGCCATAACTGGCTCCGAGGGCGGCTATGCTAGACTTTACCGATTATATCCGCGACACACGGCGAGGCGAATCTGTTTGCTCGTTCCGAGCCTGCATCGGCTGGCGAAGTGTTTCGGGATTCGCGGTCTGATTCTCTTTGAAGGGGTGCCCACGTCCAGGGCAGCAAATCTCGCCGATGGCAGGTCATAGCAAATGGGCCAACATCAAGCACAAGAAGGCCGCGCAGGATGCGAAGCGGGGTAAGGTCTTCACCCGACTGATCAAGGAAATCACGGTTGCCTCGCGCCTCGGCGGTGCCGACGCAAGCACCAACCCGCGGTTGCGCCTGGCCGTCGACAAGGCCTATGAGGCCAACATGCCCAAGGAGAACGTCGAGCGCGCGATCCGGCGTGGCAGCGGCGAATTGGAGGGGGTCAGCTACGAGGAGGTACGCTACGAGGGTTACGGTATCGGCGGCGCCGCGGTGATGGCTGACTGTCTGACCGACAACAAGACCCGCACGGTGGCCGACGTGCGCCATGCCTTCGCCAAGCACGGGGGCAATCTCGGCACCGACGGCTCGGTCGGGTTCCTGTTCAAGCATTGTGGCCAGCTCATTTTTGCGCCCGGCACGAGCGAGATGCACGTGATGGAGGCGGCGCTCGATGCTGGTGCCGAGGACGTCATCGCCAACGACGATGGCAGCATCGAGGTCATCACGGCACCCCACAGCTTCGTAGCTGTGAAGGAAGCGCTGCAGCGGGCGGGGCTTAAGCCCGAGCTGGCCGACGTCACCATGAAGCCGACTATCGAGAATGTCCTGAGCGGGGAAGACGCGGCCAAGATGCAGCGGCTGCTCGATGCGCTCGAGACCCTGGACGATGTCCAGGACGTCTATACCACCGCGGTGTTGGAACAGTGACCCGCCCAGGCGAATGAACGCCAGATTGCTGGCTGCCAAGACCGGGACCCGGGAAAGCAGCCCCGTTGGGGCCCGTACACGGATCCTCGGCATCGACCCCGGGTTGCGCATCACGGGGTACGGATTGCTGGACCGCGCAGGCCAGCAGCTGCTTTACGTTGCGAGCGGAGTGATTCGGACCCCGGATGGGGCTCTGCCGGAGCGTCTAAAAGCGATTCTGGAAAGCCTCAATCAAGTGATCGCCCTGCATCGCCCCGATCAAGTGGTGGTGGAAAAAGTGTTCGTCAACGTCAATCCGACGTCGACCTTGCTGCTCGGCCAGGCACGCGGTGCCGCTATCTGCGCGGCGGTGTCGTCCCGACTCCCGGTGTCCGAGTACACCGCACTACAGGTCAAGCAGGCTGTCGTGGGGAAAGGGCACGCTGATAAAGAACAGGTGCAGCAGATGGTCCGCCGGCTGCTCGGGCTGCCCGGCGATCCGAGCCCGGATGCGGCGGACGCACTCGCGTGCGCCATCTGCCATGCGCACGGGGGGCAAGGGCTCGGCAAGCTCGCGACGGCCGGTTATCGCATGCGCAACGGGAGGCTGATTTGATCGGCCGCTTGTCCGGAACGCTGCTCGAGAAGCACCCCCCCATGGTGCTGGTGGATGTCCAAGGTGTGGCCTACGAGGTCGACGTGCCGATGAGCACCTTCTACCAGCTGCCGGCCACGGGCGGCAAAGTCACGCTGCATACGCAGTTGGTGGTCCGCGAAGATGCACATTTGCTTTACGGCTTCGCCACGGACGGTGAACGTCAGGCGTTCCGTCAGCTGCTCAGGATCAGCGGCATCGGCGCGCGCACCGCGCTGTCGGTGCTCTCCGGGTTGACCGTGGAAGAGCTGTATCACGCAGTGGCGAACGAAGACAGCGCACGGCTGGTGCGCGTTCCCGGTATCGGTCGCAAGACCGCCGAGCGGTTGTTGCTGGAGTTGCGCGATAAGCTGGCAAGCATCGCCGAGGGCCGTGTCGCGGGCCCCGACGGCTCTTCCGGCGGAGACGCGCTGAACGCGTTGGTCGCGCTGGGATACAGCGTGAAGGAAGCGAAGGCGGCGTTGGCCCGACTCGACCCGGGCCTGGCGGCACCCGACGCTATCCGCCAGGCGCTCAAGCTGCTGTCGAAGGTAACTTGACCGGCGATCGAGGGGGCCTCGTTTGACGAAGACACGTACGGTCCGCCTGTGGGCGGCATTTGCGTATATCTGCGTGCTCGCGCCCGCCGCGTACGCGGCCGATGGCGCGGGGCCGGCGAACGCCTATCAGGCCGAGCAGGAGCAAAACAAGAGGGACGCGGTCGACCGCGTCGTCGATAGCCATGACTTCACTCTGGTGCTCGGGGTCGGCCGTTTTTACCTCAAGCAGACTGCGATCAAGAGCGCGCGCCGGCTGCTCGGCCAATGGGGCCGCGAGGCGAACCTTGGTCCGGGCTGGAACCTGGACGCGCCGCAATGGCAGCGAGCCGAAGCCGTGTTGCTCGGACACGCGTCGGCACTCCAGGCAAGGCGCTTCGACCACACCGCTTGGATCGGGGAAACCTGGTACGAGTATGTATCCCGCGGTTTCGACGGCGAACAGGCCGATGTCATCGCCAGCCACTTCCAGACTGAGGGCGGACGCCTGCAACGCCAGCTGCTGGACTGGTACATGGGCGAGACGATGCTGTTCAACTACAGCTTTACCGATCGGCTCGACTCGACCTTGCGCGGATCCGAGGCGGAACTGCTCGAGCTGCAGAGAGCCACGCAACCCCGCATCCCGGCCGAAGACATCTACTTTGCCGGCAAGTATCCGGACGCTTTCAACTTCGTGGCCAAGGGAACGGGTTTGGAGTACGCCAAAATGCTGGCGATCCCGCTTGCGGGCGCACTCATCCGCCACATCGACGAGCTCGCGCACGACGTCGATGCCGACCTCGCTGGGCGGCGCACCGAGGTTCAGCCTTTCATGGACGCCTACAAGGCGGGCTCTTGAGCTGCGCTTTCGACTGCGTCCTTTCGTCGTCCGAGCGGCGCATTCCGCCCTCCGGGGCCAGTTCAGAATGTTATGATTCGCGGGGCTTTGCTGCAGGCGGTCGGATCTGTTGATGTCGAGTCGCCTGGCTCCGACACTTGGCCGTAACGAAGGCACGCTGCCTGCGACTCGCGGACGCTCTGCAGCTCATGCAGAGCTTTTTCAGCCCAAGAGCAACCGAGATCGCGCACAAGACAACTATGAACGCGCTGAACAGGGTCCTGCGGGGCGCATTGGTGGCCGTGTGCATCACCACGGCGGCGATCTCCTCCGCGGCGTCCTCCAAAGCCGAAAAGACCGACGAACTGGTCGGGCTTCACGACCTCAAGACCGCGGTAGCCATCGGCAACTACTACCTCAAACAACGCACCCTGATCACAGTGCGCGAGGAGCTGATGCGGTTGGGCAAGGACCAGAACCTGGGTCCGGACTGGAACCCGTCCAACTCATACTGGACACAGGCGGAGGTAGCGATGGTGCGCGCCGCCATGAAACAGGTACGGCAACAATTCTCGAACCTCGAATGGTTGTCGGAGGAATGGGGGCAGCTCGACGAGCGGGAGTTCACCGAGGCTGAGGTCGAGCGCCTGCTCGCCCACTTCAAGACCCCTTACGGACGCAAGCAGCTGATGCTCGTAGATCACGGCGTGGCGCTGCATGTGCAGGGCGCGCTCACATTCACCGACAAGTTGGTTTACGAGGTCCCCGGGGCGGAGGAGGATCGCAACCGGATGCAGGCGGTCTTCAACGACGAGGACCGGGACATGCGCTACAACATCGACGATAGCCCGGAAGGGACGCGCTTCGTGATGTCTCCTCTGGGCAGGCGCTATTTCGTGAATGCCATGCTCAACGTAGCCGGGATGATCAGCCGCCGTATAGACGAAACCGCTGCCTCGCTGCCGCAGACGGTGAAGTCACTGTCCGACCAGGCGCTGCCGGCGGTGCAGGCGTTCCTCCGCAGTCGACCGGAAGGCTGACCCGCAGCCCGGCCTGCATGATCGAAACCGACCGCCTGATCGCCCCCGCCGCGTCGCCGCAGGACGAAGCCATAGAGCGCGCGCTGCGACCCAAGCAGCTCGCCGAGTACATCGGCCAGGAGAAGATCCGTGGCCAGCTTTCCATCTTCATCGAGGCCGCGCGCAAGCGTGGCGAAGCGCTCGATCACACGCTGCTGTTTGGCCCGCCCGGGTTGGGAAAGACCACGCTGGCGCACATCATCGCGCACGAGATGGCGGTCAATCTGCGCCAGACCTCGGGGCCGGTGCTGGAGCGGCCCGGCGACTTGGCTGCTCTGCTCACCAACCTCGAGCCCAATGACGTCCTGTTCATCGACGAGATCCATCGGCTGTCCCCGGTAGTGGAGGAGATCCTCTACCCGGCGCTGGAGGATTTCCAGATCGACATCATGATCGGAGAGGGTCCGGCGGCGCGCTCGGTGAAGCTGGACCTGCCGCCGTTCACGCTGATCGGGGCGACCACGCGCGCCGGGATGCTGACCAACCCGTTGCGGGATCGCTTCGGCATCGTGTCGCGGTTGGAGTTCTACACGCCGGCGGAGCTGGCGCAAATCATCGAGCGCTCGGCGCGGCTGCTCAACGTTCAGGTGGCGCGCGAGGGGGCCGGCGAAATTGCTTCGCGCTCGCGCGGCACGCCGCGCATCGCCAACCGCTTGCTGCGACGGGTGCGCGACTACGCCGAAGTCAAAGCGCAGGGAGTGGTGACGCGCGAGATCGCCGACCTGGGCCTGCGCATGCTCGATGTCGATGGCATGGGTTTCGACGTGATGGACCGCAAGCTCTTGCTTGCAGTGCTGGAGAAATTCAGCGGCGGCCCAGTCGGCCTCGACAATCTGGCTGCCGCTATCGGCGAAGAGCGCGACACTATCGAGGACGTGCTGGAACCCTTCTTGATCCAGCAAGGGTACCTGCAGCGCACGCCGCGCGGCCGCATGGCGACCCTGTCGGCCTATCGCCATTTCGGCCTGGCTGCGCCCGCGCAGCCGGGCACCGGCGATCTGTGGGATGCGTCCACCGGCGCGTAAAGGCAGTCCGCTGGGCATCGGCGTGCCCGGCGCGCTGGGCCGCGCCACCTTCAGCGTGCCCGTGCGCGTCTACTACCAGGATACCGACGCAGGCGGCGTCGTATTCCATGGCAAATACCTCAACTTCTTCGAGCGCGCCCGCACCGAGTGGCTGCGCCAGCTCGGCTTCGACGTGCGCCAGCTGGCGGAGCACGAGGGAGTCCTATTCATCGTGCGGGAACTGCGTGTGAACTATCGCCGCCCGGCGCAGGTCGACGACATGCTCACTGCAACTGCCGCTCTGGACAATCTCGGGCGCGCTCAATTCACTCTGGATCAGCGCGTCCTCCGCGGAGCGGAGCTGCTGGTACAGGGCTCGGTAAACCTCGCTTGTGTCAGTGCACAGGGGCTCAAGCCGGCCCGGGTCCCGCCGCGCGTCTATGCTGCGCTCGGCCTGAGCGCAGGGCAGGAGATGATCCATGAGGAGGAGGCGTGAGCACGACCACCGACCTGTCGCTGATTGCGCTGATCGTCAATGCGAGCTTTGTCGTCAAGGTCGTCCTCGGACTGCTGCTCGCGATGTCGTTGATCTCCTGGTGGTACATCTTCCGCAAGGCCTTCGTGCTCCGCAGCACCCGGCGCAAGTCGGAAGACTTCGAGCGCACGTTCTGGAGTGGCTCGGATCTCAATTCGCTGTTCCAGTCCATCGTGAGCTCTCGCCGCCCGGCAGCCAGCATGGAGCGAATTTTCGAAGCCGGCTTTCGCGAGTTCGTGAAGCTGCGCAAGCAGACGACGCTGGCGGTCGCCTCCGTCATGGATGGAACGCGGCGAGCCATGCGCGCTTCGTACCAGCGTGAGATGGACTATCTCGATGCGCATCTGGCGTTTCTCGCCACAGTCGGTTCCGTGAGTCCCTATATCGGGTTGCTCGGTACTGTGTGGGGGATCATGAATGCGTTTCGCGGGCTGGCCAACGTGCAGCAAGCTACGCTGGCGCACGTGGCGCCCGGCATTGCCGAGGCGTTGATCGCCACCGCCATCGGTCTGTTTGCTGCTATCCCCGCGGTGGTGGCATTCAACTATTACTCGCGGGAGATCGATAGCTTGTCCACGCGCTTCGAGACGTTCATGGAAGAGTTCTCCAACATTCTCCAGCGGCAAGGCGGAAGCAACACATGAGCCGCCACGCTCCGGATCCACGCCTGCCCTTGCGCGTTGCCCTGGTCGCGTCCCCTCACCTGTCTCGTTTGACGCCAGCGCCGGCCCGAGAGGTGTGAGATGGCCGCGTACTCCCGGCGCAAGGGTCACCGGCTCATGGCTCAGATCAACGTGGTGCCCTATATCGATGTGATGCTGGTGCTGCTGGTGATTTTCATGGTGACAGCGCCGCTGATCACGACAACGGTAATAGATCTGCCTTCTATTGGACGCAACAGCGCGCCGCCTGCTGCGCCGATCGAGATCATGATCCGGGACAAGGATGCGATCTTCATGCGCGACCGCGAGCGGTCGCAGCCTGAGCGGCGTGTCAGCCTCGATGATCTGGTGAAGGCGTTGCGCGCCAAGCAGAAAGAAAAGCCCAACCAGCCGGTCGTCATCGCGGCGAGCAAGGATCTGCCCTATGGCGAAGTGGTCGAGATCATGGACCTGTTGCAGCGTAACCAGATCACCAAGGTGGGCCTGCTGGCCAAACCCAGCCAATGACCAGCTACGCGGAGCCGGGACGCTTTGCCTCCGGCCTCCTGGCCGTTGCAGTCCACGTACTCTTCATCGCAGTGTTGGTGTTCGGCATCCGCTGGCAGCAGCGGCTGCCCGAACCGTTGGTTGCCGAACTGTGGCAGGAGATCCCGCCGCCCAAGGCGCAGCCCATTGCACGCCCCCCGGAACCACCACCGCCGCCTCCTACTCCAAAGCCTCAGACGCCGCCTGAGCCGCCTAAGCCCGTTGTGCAGCCGAAGCCTGCTCCAGTGGCGCCGCCCAAAGCCGATATAAGCCTGCAGGAAAAGCAGCGCAAGCTGAAGGAGCAAAAAGAAGCGGCAGAGGCTCAGCGGCAAGAGGAACTGCGCCAGAAAGAGGAAGCGCGCAAACAGGCCGAGGCACAGCGCCGCGAAGAGCAGTTGCGGCAGGAGGAACTGAAGAAGCAAGAGCAGGCGCGCCGCCAAGAGGAAGAAAAGCGCCGAGAAGAAGCCCGCCACGCGGACGAACTGCGCATGGAGAAGGAAGCCGAGGCGCGCCGCGTCGCAATTCTGGATGAGCAGCAGAAGCTCGCTCAGGAAATCAAGGCCCGCGCCGAGGAGGAGGCACGCAAGCGTGCGGCGGCCGAGGCGGCCGCGGCCCAGGTGAGGGCGCTGGAGGGCTTCAAGCGCAAAATCAGTCAGAAGATCCGGGGCCGAGTGGTGCTGCCGCCCGGGATCAGCGGGAATCCGGAGGCGGTATACAGCGTGACCCTGCTGCCAGGCGGCGAAGTCCTGGACGTGAAGCTGGTGAAATCGAGCG
>JACXTT010002105.1_pt1 | contig 31907 bp, 44 predicted proteins | sample 9270951 | NCBI WGS metagenome assembly JACXTT01 (sample SAMN15532306, study PRJNA645909) | rock metagenome | isolation source: weathered quartz diorite | place: Puerto Rico | collected 2017-06-21
GATCGAGTGTCAGGATTTGGTCAGGGCGATGCGCTTTCTGATTCTGAGAAAAGCGCCTAACTAACTGATTAGATTGGTGGACGGTACAGGGCTCGAACCTGTGGCCCCCGCCGTGTGAATCCCAAGCGCGTGCATGGTATCAAATAAATCAAATACTTGCGAAGCCGCCCTGACCGAATCCTGACAGAACGTGCCAGAAAAAGCCTCAAAATGCCCAGCGTCGGTCAGGATTCGGTCAGGGTGAATCAGGGGCCGGGCTTGGTGAAGGTCGAGCCATCGTAGAGGTCGCCAATGTTGGCCGTGTCACTCACGACCAAAGTTGTGCCCTGCGGCAATGCGGCCTCGTACTCCGCGCGGTGTTCTTCATCAATCGCAATCGCATTGTTGACCACACCCGAAACAATCAGAACTGCTCGCATAAAGCCTCCTTATGAATAAGCGCGGATGATGACAAGACCGGCGGTGCCAGATGCGCCGGTGCTGCCAATGCTGCCGCCGGCTCCGGCGCCGTAGCCAGTGCCGTTGCGTGCCGCTAAAGTCGCCGATGTGCCGCCGGTGGAAACGGCCTGTGCAGCCCCGCCAAGACCCAACGGTGTTGAGCCGCCTTGCCCGCTCATCGCGGTTGAAGATGTAATAAACGAGATGCTGCCATACTGACCCGCAACATTCTCATCGCCGCCGGAGGCAGTCCCGCCGGCGCCAGCAGCGCCGTTGGTTCCACTGGCGCCCCCGTTGGCCGTGAGTATCGAGCCGACAGTAGTGTTGCCGCCTGCAGAGCCAGGGCCGCCGGCTGCGCCAATCGTTATAACCTGTGAGGCGCCCCACGTTGCTGCAGAAATCAATTTGCGACAATAGCCGCCCGAGCCGCCGCCGCCGGAGGCCGTACCAGTAGAAAGATTTGAAGATCCACCGCCCGCGCCAATGGCAATAACATCATAATTTGCAGCGCCCGCGACAGCATTGACGGTCTGCGAAGATGTGATGTATTGCGTCGAAAGCAGCAAGCCGCTTTGCGTGTTCTTCGTTACGGCTATGGTTGTGAATAGCGTCCCGTTGCACATCACCAGGCGCACATCGCCGGGGTTGAGTGCGAGCGTGAGTGAGCCGTCAATCGTTTCGGAGGCGTTGGGATCGAGCGTCACAACGGCGGCAGCAGTGCCGCCGTTCTTGATGTAACCCCACCATCCCGAGCCGAGTGTTGCGGCGGCGGTGAACGCGAACGTAACGCCCGTTGAGCCCGTGAAATTGACGAGCGTGCCTTTGTCGCCGGCAACCAGCGTATAAGCGCCGCTTTTATCCTGCTGCGTGACGCTCGAATTGAACGACGCCGACATATTCGTCAGCGTTACTTTCTTCAGCGCGCTCGCCGCTGAATCCCAGACCATGAACTCGTCGGCAGAAACCAGCGTTGTTTTTGCTGCCAACCCATGAATGGCGGCGGCGGGAATCGAGCCGTCCGCACGCAGGTAGCCGGTGCAAATCCAATTGCCGGAGCCGAGCGAAATGAACGCCGCAACGTCGCCTGCAGCGGTGGTGATGTTCGCGGCGGTCGGCAGGATCAGCGAGGTCGCGTTGTAGGTCAGCGTCAGCGCACCCGCGAACTTAACCACGCGGCGCGTGCCGGCTTGTATTGTTCCAAGCGCGGTGATGGTGACGGCGCCGGTGATATTGACGAAGTTTCCGGTAGCTGCGCCGATGTCGGTTGTGGCCGCCGAAGCGATGTCGGCGCCCTGGGCTTCGTTGAGCGCGCCGGTCAGCGCGCCGCCGGCAAGCGAAAGCAGGCCAAGATTTGCGGCGGCGAGCGTGCCAATCGTGATCCACGCCGAGTTTGCGGCGTTGCGGATTTTCAGCAGGCCCGTCGTTGTGTCGGCCCACCATTGGTATGCGAACGTCGTTGTGGGCGCTGTCGCGCCGCTGTTCTGCGAGACAATCGCGGCAAGCGCGTTATTCAGATCGGCGCGGACAGCGGCGCCCGATGCGTTTTCTATTACATAATCGTCTTGGGACATTGGGCGTTCCTTTGGGCAATAAAAAACCCGCCGAAAGGCGGGTTGTGGTGATGCGGTGAACCGCTAATGCAGGTAGCCGTAACCCTTGGCGACCCAATCAACGACGCGCTGCACGGGGCTTCCGGCTGCGTTGTTGAAAATCAAATTGAAGCCAGTTTTGGACTCGGCGCTTTTCACCATGTAGTCGCCCGTCGCCAGATCGCGCGCAGTAATGGCAATCGCGGGGATGGCGTTAAATGCGGCAGAGAAATTAATCGTCAGGCCCGTAACCGGAACGGTGACGCTGCGGCCGGCCTCTACTCGGTCGGGCATATCAACGGTCACGGATAATCCCGTCACGCGGATATTTGTCGTCGGCTGCGTGTGTGTCAGATCAAGGCGGAACTGAAAGGCGCGCGCGGTGTAATCGCCGATGGTGAAGGGCACCCAAGCCGACCAGGTTGGGGTTCCTGCTGGATCATCCTTGGTGGTGCTGACGAACAACTGTGCGCCCGCATCATTGATGATGCCGCCGTCCATGAGTGCCCTGTCGTCGAGCAATCCCCATACATCCATCACATCGCCGGAATCGAAAGCCTGCGCCGTGATCGTGGCAGTAACTCGGCTGGTGTAGGTGGCGGTCAGGTCTATGTAGTTGGAAAAAAAATAACTGCCCGTCGGAGTGATGCCGCCCTCTGCATCCCAAAATATGATGCTGTCTATCAGACCGTAATCGTCCAGCTTTGTCGCGTTCTCAAGGTAAATTGCAGAAGATAGGCCGTCATAGACAATGCTGGTTTTTGTTCCGGCGAAGCCGGGGCTTTCGGTGTCGGTGGCGACGGCATTGAACAACAGAACCTTGGCGATGTCGGTTTGCGCCGTCTGCGCGTTCACACTGAAGTTGCCGGACGAATCTACGGCCTTGGCGAGATAGGTTCCATTGAGCAGCGGCGCGAGGCCGCTTGTTGATCCGCCTGGGAACTCGCCAACCGAAACGCCATTGCTCCAAGTTGCGGTGCCGTCTGTCAGTGTCGAGTAGCGGACATCTATTTTTCCGCCGACGCGAACATCAAGATCGGGGTGTAAATCCCAAACGAACTGAGCCACGCCGTTAAATACGGTGATGGTGAAATTGGTGAGGTCTGCAGGTGCCGCAGTTTTCCCGAGGATTACCGCCGTGGCCGTGGCTGGGACACTTTTAACTCCGATCACGCTTACGGCCCTGACCTGCACCGAATAAAGCCCCGTGCGCGCAGCGCGCAATTCGAGTTCGGTGGCCTGAGTTTCGACGGTGATCGGGTTGCCGTTATCTACGGTGTATGTCACCTGATATTTTTTGGCGAGATCCGACGCTGACCATGCGAACGTCACCAAGTCCTCAATGCCGCCCGAGGCTTCGTACAGCGCCTCCGAAATGCTCAAGTTCGTTGGTGCATCCGGCATCGCCTTGAGCGAACTTATTTGCGGAACTTCGAGAACGAGATTGTTCTCAACGGCATCGTATTTGCTGGCGTTGTGAGCCAGCGCAGTGATCTCATAGGTGCCGCGCTGCGGCTCCGCCAGACTAATCACGCGGAACGTCTGCGGTTGAACATTGTTGCTTGCAAGCGTCCACACCATCATCCGCGATGGTGCCGCATCGAAGGCCACGCCAACATCGAGGGTATTGGTGGTGGAGGCCGCAGTTGTCACCACGCGGTCAACGACTGTTCCGGCATCCGTCAAAATCGAAAGGGTGTATTCGACGCCCGGAGAAAGTGTCACTGCGGCGTCTAAAACAACCTGAGTTGAGGTAGCCGAAATCAGTCGGCCACCGATCCTAGAACCCGAGCGGTTCTTGTCGGCGATCTTGATGATTTGGCCGGGGCGCCCAATGGCCGCTTCAAGGCCAGTCTGAAACATGACCGTTTCTGATTCGAGGCGTTCGCTATACAACAGCCAGCGGCCCACGCGGTGCGCCTGTCCCTTTGACGTACAGCCAACCGCGATCACCTGGCTCTGCACCACGCCATAACGGGCGATAGCGTCGGCATCTTCAACGTACTCGACTTTTTGCCGATAGAAGTCGGTCGGATCGTTCCATGTCACCAAGGCGACGGTGTGCCGCGCCTTAATGCTGGCGCCTTGGTAGTTGAACAGCCCGTCTATGACGTTGGCGTTCGTGTATAGATGTACCGCGTCGGCGGGAGAGTCCTGCGAGGCCACAATGGTGCCGCCGGCCCAAAAAGCGATGGCCCGAAATATCGAGGCCATGCTGTTGAGAACCGTGTAAGCCTCTTGCCGCGTCTGCAGGTAGATGTTGCAGGTAAAGCGTGGTTCGGTGCCGCCCATACCGTTGGACACCGACTGATCGCAATACTGCGCGATGGAATAAAGCGCCCACTTGTCCACCTGATCCGAAGTCAGGAATTGCCCGAGGCCATAGCGATTATTCGTGACAAGATCGTAAAAACACCACGCAGGATTGTCCGACCAGGCTATTTTGAACGTGCCGTCCCATGTGCCGGTGTAGATGCGCGTCGCCGGGTCGTAATTGGTCGGAACCTTGATCCGCAGCAGCTTCATGTCGAACGCCCGCGTGGGGATTCGGCTGAACTGCGCGGAATCAATCAGCGTGCCAACCAATGCACTGTTTGGATAGCGCAGCTTCACATCCACGATCTCGATGATCGCGGCCAGGTATGAGCGGTTGGACAGCAGCGATGTCGAGTTGTCCGGCGTGATGCGGCGGACTCGGATGTCCCACGGCGGCGATCCGGTGAGTTCTATCCTGTGGGATATTTCATATTTCTTGGTTGACTTTCCGCTGACCGTTTTATTCACGATCTCGTTAAAGCCGCCGCCATTACTTTGCAGGTCAATCGCGTACTGGACAGATGTTCCGAGAATGTCTCCGGCGGTGGTGAATTGAGTGAGCTGCGGAAACGAGATACGAACACGGGCGGCTGTCAGATCGGAATTTGTGAGCGTGCGCGTCGTTGGATTCACGTTCGTGAATTCAAGGTCGTATTGCGATTCGTTTTCTACTGAAGCGAAGCCGGGGATGTGTGATTGCCCCTGCGTGCCGTTGCGCGTATCAATCTTGACGTTTAAAAAGTTGTAGGTGCCATTGGCATTTTGCAGCGGGGTTTCATCGAAGAAAATGGATTGGCCGCCGTTGGCAAGCCCCTCGATTTCCCCCTCACAGATCAAATCCAACACGCGCGCATAGGCATGCGAGAACAGGGTGTCGGATTGTTCGTTCGCGCCGCCACCACCGCTACCGCCATCCTTCCCGCCACCACCGTGGCCGATGATGGTTTTCGGACTGCCCATGCTTAACCGGCCGTGATGGATTGAGCGCCGGCGAGATCGGCGATTTCGATGCTCGCGCTTATCACCGCCGAACCAACAATCACACGCCCGTAGCCGATGGATACTGGGTGGCCCTGTGCGGTCGTATTCACCGGCCCGTCGAACGAGTTGTTGGGCCGGTTGCCGGCCTGCTCATTCGGCGCATTCGCGCTCGGAATTGGTGTCAGCAATTGGACGATGCCGCCGAACACCAGCGCCGCGCCGAATTTAATCAACGGGACGCCAATGCCGTAGCCCAAATAAGAAAGCACGGCGCCGACGACGATCAAGACCACGCCGGCGATGATCTGAAGAATACCGCCCCGCTTGGCGCCGGCGATCACGGGTGCGATGATAATTTTCCCATCACCCGAAATGCTGAGTTGTGTTTCCCCCGCATTCTCGCGCCCGTTGAACACCATGAATTTTTTGCCAGATTCAGAGAGCGCGTTGATGGTTTTTTCAAAGTCGGGGAAGTTCGCCATAAATGCGCGCACGGCCTCGGCGGGTGACTTAACATCAAGCCGATGGCGGCGCCCGTACTTTTTGCCGAGTTCTCCGGCCAGGATCACATCACGCATGATTCACCTGAAAAGTTTGAATGCCGCAAAATGTGAGTCGTGTGGTCGCGCCAATAGCCGCCATAAATATCGCGGCAGGACAAACGCCCGTGCAGGTGATGAATCAGCTTGTCGTCGCCAAGGTAAACGGCCCCGTGATTTGGAACGTCGGATAGAACCTGCATCAAGATAACGTCGTATTTTTTTAATTCCTGCGCGCGAGAAAACCCGGCGGCGGAGAAATTCTCAACGTACAGATTGCCGCCTTTTTTCCACCAGTTATCCGAGCGATCAAAGTCAGGCAGTGGAATCGCCAGCTCCCAGGCGAAGTAATCGCGGATCAGCGCATAGCAATCAAGAACACCGTGATAGAACGGACGCCCGATCAGGGGCGCTCTGTATCCGCACGGCGCGCAGTAGCCCCACGCCAGCGATGGAATGCCGACGATATGCCACGGCAGGCCAGATGCCTCGCATGAGGTTCTATCGGCCTCGCTGGGCGCGGCGCTGGCGTTGGGATGAGAATGAAACACCGCAACGATGTCGCCGACGGCCTCGGCATCTGCGTAGTCCTGCGGAGCGATGATGAAATGGTCGTTGCCTTCCGCGCGGTTGGCGCAGGATCGGTAAGAATCAACGCCGCCGATATTGACGACAAGGCCACACGCTTCGCGCGGATATTCGCGGCGCCCATGCTCAATCGCCTCTATCTGCCATGCCGCGAGCTTCATCGTATGAGGCCGGCGGCCGGGAATCCGCCATAGGGCAGTTCCGCCTCGGTGCCGACATCTATCTCATTTCCAAACCTTACGCGGCAGGAAGCCAAACGCTTGGGGCATTTGTCCTGCAGATAGAGCGGATCATTGAGAGGCAGGGCGGCGACGGCAGCCAACAGCGTAGTACGCGCAGTGGCGAGGGCTGTCTTTGCCGCGTCGCGGGCTGTCAGCGCGGCGTTATAGATCGGCGTAGCGATGGCGCATGCCGAGGGATTCAGCCCCCACACCTCAATCGCCGACTGAGCGATTCCCAAAATAACCAATCCCTGCGGATCGCCCTTTCTGTAAATGAGGCCGAGCGTGACAACCGCCCCGTCAAATTTTGCCGAAGTGGTATCGCCGACAGTAAGCACATAATATTCATGGCCCTTTGTGGTCGAATAATTCGACGACTGCTTTTGGTATCCACAAGCGACTTGCTGTGATGCCGACGCTGCGCTCAGGGTTATTTCGGCATTCGCCAAATCCAGCTTTGCAGATGTCACTGCATTGTATGCGGCAAGGACGGCCTGGCCCTGCGTTGTGCTTGCCGACGAGATCACCCTGTCGTTTGAGTCGAATACCGGCGCGCCGGTGAAGCCGCACTCCGCCCCGCGATAACGCCACCCGCAGAGATTTTGAATGATCTGGCGCCTGGGCAATTGCACACCGGCGACATCAAACGCAGCCGACAACTCGAACTCGACGATGTTTTTATTTTCTGCGCTTTTGCGATCAACAAACCAAATGTCTGCCGGCAGTTCGGCGGTTGGGTCTGCCGTGGGATTGACGCCGCCAGGAAAGTTCACGGCATCAAGGTATTTCGCCAGCGTGCGGCGGCGCGTGACTTTCGCACCGAGCAGGTCGGCATATCCGAGTATGTAGGCGGTGATCGCACCAGCCAAATTCGCAACTACGAGTTTCGGACGCGGGATCTGCCCCGTGCCCGTGTAGTCAAAGCCCGTCGCTTGGATCGGGAAGGCCGTGTAAATATTTCCGTTCCAGGTGATATTGCCCATCAAGGAATTCGTACCCGCATGGAAGCGGAGCAGGTCGCCACCGAGCGCCGTAGCATCCAGCTCGAAAAGCTCGATCAGCGCACTTGGAGAAAGCGCCGCAATGTCTGCGGTGATGGTCACTCAAACACCTGCTCGAATGTCGCCGTGATCGCGCCGACGTTCGGCGCTATGAGTCGGTAGGCGTACTCACTGCACTTAAACTTCCCTACGGTGCCCGTGGGCGAAGTCCAATCAAACGAGGTGGCCGCCTGAGCAGCGGTAGCCAAGAAATTCCTGATCGCGGTTATTTTCGTATCAAGCCTGTCGGTAAAACTGAGCTGCCAAACCTCGGGGTTGTTGTTGATGCCGTCGGGGATTCTTTGTTCGTATCCGTCGCCGAATTTGGCGGTAAGAACTGCGGGCTTTACCGTTAATTGCGGCTCATACGATGGCGCCCAATTAAAGGTACTCATGCCAGCAATCCTCCGGGGCGCTTCTGCTGTATCAGTTCATCGCGAACCACGGCAGAGATCACATTTCCAAGCTGGCGGGCTTTGTTGTTGCCGTCACCGCCGGCATCCGACTGCCCTTTCTCAACATTAACGTTGACAACAATCGAATTCCCGGCGCCGTTCGGGGTGATTGACCCCGAGGAGTCCGGTGTAAATATTTCCGGCCCCTTTTCTCCAACGACATAACTCGATCCGGCAGAAACGGGGCCGCCCGCCGCCCGAAATCCGGCAATGGGCGGTGTCTGATAGGCGTCAGCGAATGCGCCGCTGGTGGAATTCAAATCAATCCCGGCTGGTACAGCGAGGGCGCCTTCAGATCCCCCGCCGAAGGCGCTGCCGGCGATGCCTAAAAAGGCCCGCAGAAATCCGCCGCCGCCACTACCGGAGCCAAATAGTTGCTCTACCCATTGTTTTGCAAGCATCTGCTCAATGTTCTGCAGAATGCTTTTTGTCAGATCGAGGAAGGCTTGCTTAAGTGTTTTGGTGCCGTCCAGAAACGCCGTTACTTCATTTTCAAGGCTTGACTTAATGGAGGCTTCGGCGGCGAGCGCGTACTTGGCGCGATCCGACTCCATTTGCCTGTCAATCTGTTTGATTTTCTCGGCGTGATTGACTTCGAGTTCTGTTAGCCTGTCCTGACTTGCAAGCACAGCGAGTTCGCGGGCATCGGCGGTGCCGACGAAGTTTTCCAGCCTCTCGCGTTCGATCTCGCGGGCATTATCAAGGCTCTGATCTTCGAGCTGCTTTAGACGGTTGTAATAATTTTCGTCCGTAACCTGCATGAGCGCGCGCTGATGCTGAAGCTCATCGGTCTGCGCGACAATTCCGGCCTGATCGAGCTTTTGCTGTGACGCAATCGCCAATTCTTGCCGAGCCTTGATTTGCGAGCGAATCGCATCGTCCTCCTGCCGGCGGAGGTCAATGCTGGAATGCAGCATTTTGGTTTGCGCCAAATCAAGTTGGCCGGTCAAGTCAATCAGTTTCGCTGAATATTTGGTTTTCTCGCCCGGATCGGCGTCGGCTTCTTCGGCCCGAACCTCTGCAATTTTCTTTTTGAGCAGAGAAATTTCCTTCCCGTAAGATTCTTGCTGAATCTTTATCCGCTCATCGTAGTAGTCCTGAAGGCTGGTCGTGCCGATTTTGTAGGAGTCATCCAACACAGCGCCACGTTCGCGCGCATCTTCTTTCTGAAGCGCCAGCGCGGATTTTGTTTGAGCATCCAGAACAGCCAGGGCATCAGCGGCTCCCCTTTTCGCGTTCTCCAACAGGGGCGCGTTTTGGTCTTGTTTATTGAGCCCCTCTTTGCCGATTTCCTTCGCCTTGGCATTCCAAGTTGCGCCGGCGCGATCAAGGGTGTCGCTGATTACGTTCTGAAGATCGTCGCCGTGTTGTTTCCAGGTGGCGACTGCTCCCTTGAAATCACCGCTCAACAATAGGGTGAGGGATGCAGCGACACCGGCTATACGGGTTCCAAGGTATTCAAGAACGCCGGCGAACAACTGGCCGCCAACCGCCACGATCTTAAACACGGTCGCCAAGCCATCCATGAACTCGCGGAGTTGTCCGCCGTTCCTTGCCCCTTCCAACATCTGCTTGGCGATGGCATCCAATGTCGGGGCCATTTCTGCAGCGAGGACGGTCTTGAGCCCGGACGCGCCAGAGTGTAGTTTCTTTAAATCCTCCTCGAACTCGGCGGCACCACGGATCGTTTGTTCATCAAGAATGATTCCGAAACGCTCGGCCTCATCACCAAGCGCAGCAAGTCCCTCCCTGCCCTGATTCAACAGAGGTATCAACTCGGCGCCGGTTTTCCCAAACAGCACTTGAGCGAGTGCTGATTTCTCGGCGCCATCTTTATAGCGCGAAAACTTTTCCGCCACATCACCAAGAACATCCGCTGTTGGTCGCAGCTTGCCCTCGGCGTCCTTGACCGATATGGTCATCGCATCGAACGCTTCGGCCTGCTTGCCGCCCTGCGTCGCCGCCGCAGCCATGTTCTTGGCAAGCTTATCCAGCCCCTTGCCGAGCTGCTCATGCGAGACGTCGGCGATGTTTGCGGCGTATTGCAGCTTTTGAAGCTGCTCGACGCCGATGCCGGTTCTCTGGCTCAATTTCTCAAGCTGATCGGCAGCCTCGGCGCCGGCCTTCACAAACTCAAAAAGCTGCTCGGTGGCCTGTTTAATGATTTCAAATTCGAGCGCGTGCTTTACCAGGTCGCCGGCCTTTGCAATCTGCTCGCCAAACTTGCCCAGCTCGTTACCGGCGCGGTTCAATTCCTCGCGGAATCGAGCCGAATCCATATCGAGCTTGACGAGTAGGTCAGACAGTGAGGCCATGCTTACTCCTGATTCGGTACGCCAAAAATCTTTGCGATCTTTTTCGCCAACGTCATGGGCTTTTCGACGGTTGGGGCAAAATCTTGCGCTTTGAAATCGTGTCGGCTGCTGATCGGTGAATAGTTGGCTACCGTGGAGGCAATGACGCCCGTTCGGAAGTTATCCATTCGCGGCCCAAAAGGTTCCATGCGCGCAAACGCCTTCCACTCGGTGATCTGAGCAGAGGTGAGTTCAGCCAAAAGGTGATCCGGGCTTGCGTAGCCCAGCGCGAGACACAGATTGAAAAGAAAAACCCTTGAGGGCCGCTCGGTTAGTTTTTTACCGCTTCCTCAACCGCCGCAGGTTCGAGCTTGCTGAGTTTGATGGCTGCATCGAAAATGCGCCCGAGCGCGGCGCCAGATTTCTTTTCGAGCGCCTCAACGTCCTCGATGGTGAAAACGGGGGCGCCGCTTTCATCAACGATAGTTGACGCCGCGAGCGCAGCACGAATGCTGCCACCGGCGCCATTCTTCTGGCGATCCAGCAACAGCATTTCGTAAGCGTCACGCTGCAGGCCGGACATTGCGCTGACGCGGACAGCGCCGCCCCATTCCGGCACCTCAACGTCAATAAACTTGCGGTCGTCGGCGGCGAGAATCTGAGCCTTATTGAGCAAGGACATGATTAAGAGCCGTAGGTAAAGGTGGGGGTGCCGCTGATCTTCAGCGCAACCGATGCCATGATGCGGTCGTCCACCTGGCCCTTGATCTGATGCGAGATCACGATGGCCTTAAACGCGATGCTGGTTGGCGTGGTGGTGCCGTCCGTCAGGATCAGCTTGTAGTTGCTGACATGACCGGATGCGAGGTCAGTAATCAAACCCTGCTGCGGAACATCGCTCGGAACATAGTTCATGTCGAACGACACTTGGCCGCCATCGCGCAGGCCGGCGATATATTCCTGCGCCGCCGAGTCGAGGCTTGTAACCTGAATCTGCTTGGTACTCTGCTGCGGGCCGGTGAACTGGTGAATTTCGGCGATGGTCGCGAAAACTTCGGTCGGCGAGCCGCCATCGCCGCGCTGCAGCTTGACGCCTTGTGAGGTTGTTGCCTTGGTGGTCATAAATCACTCCAAATAGAAAAATCCATAGAGACGCGATGCAGCTTGGTATCGGATTCATACAGGTCGCGTCTCGTTAACCTGACCGACGTAAAACGCTGGCTCTTTTGAGAACCAAAAACAGCATTCGCAGCATCTGCAACGGCCTGCGCCTCTGCGTAGGTGTTGCCGTAGGCATCAATTTGCACACGCGATTGGTAAATGTCGGCAGCATTGCAGCCGTCAAGCGTGTTGAGTGGGGTGTCAATGACGACCTGATAGACAATTGAGGGCGCTATCGCCGGTTGCGGCTGGATCAACGGATAGACGCGAGTTCCAACCAGCGCCGCGACATCGGCGGCGCTGGTGAGCTGCGCGAATATTGACTTGCCTAATCCTGCGCTCATGTTTCATTCGCCAGTTGTTTTTTTATTGCCTTTTGAATGCTCGAATTGATTTCTTCTTTGATCGTATTGGTCATGTGCGCGATGTTTTGAGCGAAGGCGGGGCGAAGGAACGGATGCGCCGCCTGATGCGATGTTCCAAGCTCGACAAAGTGCCAACGCCAACCCGCATCTGCCGTGACCTGAATGTCAAGACTTAGGTCGTCAGCAACTTCAATTTCTCCGGCGATCTTGAATTTCGTGCATACGAGGCCGGTGGAAACGACGACATCGCCGGACTTTGGTTTGGTGGTCTTGATTTTTATCGAGTCGCGCAAATGCGCTTGATGCACATGGCTGACCGGAACCATTCCCTTGGCGTCGTCTCGAACCTGAATCATGGCCTTGCGGGAGGCTTTCGCCAGCACTTTTTGTCCAGCAACAGCGCCCAATTCAAGAAGCTGCTCGTTAAGCGCCTTCAGCCCCTCGATCTCGAAGGTGGTCGCCATCAGCCGTTGTTGACGCCTTCGCTCACCATCAATTCAATGGTGCGATCTTCTTCGTTGAGGTTCATTGAGCCCTTGATGTCGAAGATCCGGCCCTTGTAAACGATGCGATAGCCGCCGACAGTCTTGGTGTCTGCAAAGAGAGAGTCGAAGCGGATCGTGATGCGGTGAGAAACATCTGCGTAGATCGCCTGCGACACGTTTTTTTCGTTCGCGGTCAGGCTTTCGATTTTTGCATAGACGGTTTTTACATCCGCCCAGGTCAATAACTGTCCGCCGAAGGTATCTTGCCCCGTTGCGCGGCTTTGAATGAGTATTGGGCGGTTGAGATCGCCCGCGCGCAGATGCGCGGTCATTCAGGCAGGCCGCAGCGGTATGGATCGAGCAGCCCCTCCATGAATGGCAACTCAGCAATCACGCCGCGAGACAGAATTGCCACCTCCTCGCGGTTGTCATACAGCGAGCCCATGCGAATTTTGATCCAGTTTCGCAGTCCCTCCGGGATCACGCCGATATAGCTGTTTGCGGTTCCCTTGTCGGCGAACACAACAGCGTTTCCGGCCGAGTCGGTTAGCGTGTAACTATTCCCCGCCGCCGATGCGACGGTGTAATTGGCGCGGGCCTTGAGCGGCGCAGGCAACGCGCCGCCAGAATTGAAGAACTGCACTACCTGTCCGACCTGCCAATCAACGGGGCCATCAACAGTAAATGTTCCGGCACTAGCGTTCGGAATGGTGATCGGTGAGGCATAGCCGGCGTCGTATGTGACCATGACGGCGCCGGTTTGAGGAATTGGTATCGGCCATATCTTGCCGAACTTGGGCGTCACGATGGCCGGCATCATGGCGTTGTTGAGAACGTAATCCGTGTCCGGCATCGTTTGAATCGTTCCGCCAAGATCAACATATTCAATCTTGACGACGCGCACGGTCGGCGAGTGAGGCAATTTGATTGCATGCGGGAAGAAATCTAAAACCAACTTCCATCGGGCGTGCATCAACTGCTGGCGGGTCTTGGTTTCCGCCGCCTGTCGCGCGCCGCCGATCAAAGTTTCGATGATCGAATCCTGCGCGGTGTCAGTGACACGCAGATGCGCCTTGGCTTCGTCCAGGTGGACGCACTCAGCCGTTGGGGATTGGATCAGGATTTCAGGCATGGCAGTACCCGGCCCTTTCGGGCCGGGTTCCTTTTACGGTTTAGCCAACCACTTCTTTCACGGAAGTGGCCTGAGTCACAGCCGCATAGCGCGGATACGCGCCGAGCAGCACGACCGACGTGAGGCTTGCAGCAACCGCAGTTGTCACGGTGAGGCGGATGTAGTTGAAGCCGCCGCTCACGTCCAGATCGTCCGCCTGAACATCAATCAGCTTCTGCTGATTGTTAGTGGCGGTGATCTGCGTGATGGCCTTTCCGGTGACATCCTTCGCGCCGGTGCCGGCGCCATCCGTGGCCTGCTGAATCTTGGCGTCAACGGTGCCACTGGCGCCAAGAACACCGAGCTGAAGAACCGCCAGAAAGCGGTGATAGTCGGCGGCAGAAACCCAGCCGGTGCTAACCGCGCCGGGGGCCTGGCTGGAAGGGTTGACCACATCGAGAACTGCGATCAGTTCACTTGCTTTTGCATTGGGAAGCATGGAATTCTCCTGAATCTTGAAAAAGACGCCGGATCAACGATCCGGCGTTATTGATTGCCGCGATTACGGACGAGCAGCGAGGGTGACGAAGTAGCTGCGGGTCTTGCTGCCCTTGCCAGAGGGCGGCTGGATCGGCTGGGAAATGATCGGCTGGCCGTCAATGCGGAAGATGAAGCGGAAGGCCGTCGCATTCGCATCGAAATAGATGTGCATGGAGGTTGCCGTTTCAACGCCGCCCGCCTTCGTGATGGTGCGGTAGCCTTTCAGCGACACCAGCGAGAGATCGGACTGCGAACCGAGGCCATTGGCGTGTTCCGACATCAGCAGCGGGCGGCCCTTCAGCATGCCGTATGAGGCACCGTTCACGTTGTTGTTCGGCAGATAGATCGGATAGTTGCCAACCGACATACCTTCCAGCGCCGGCAGAATGTCCGGGTTGCCGAGCCAAACCGCGTTCATCAGCTCGCCGGCCTTCAGGCGCGAAACCATGTTGCTGATGTTCGCGTTGCTGATGGTGGCCGTCGCTTGGCTGGTGTCCTTTGCCTGTACGATCAGCGCGGCATTGGCGGCAGCAAGCACGCCCTTGGGCTGACCGACGCCCGTGCCGAACAAAATCGCTTCGTTCGTTTTCCACATGATCCGCTCGGAAGCCAGCGGCTGCAGATAGCTGCCCAAGGCAGGCGCGTCGTCCAGCAGCTCGTTCGTCACGGGAGCAAGCACAGTCAGTTCGTGCAGACGCAACATGCTTGTGCCAAGCGCCAGCTTCGAGCCAGTCAGCGCCGGGCCTTCATTGCGCCAGTACGCCTGGACGCCAGAGCCGCCCCAGGGGGTCGTTTCGTCCTTCGGGAACACCATCGAATTGCCCGTGACCTCGGTGTTATCCGTCAGCGGAATCATTGAGCCCTCGCCCAAGCTCAGGCGCCAGATCTCATTGCTGAACGCCGGGGGGATTGCAAAACCGCCGTCGGCACCGGCGCCTTCGTTGCTGTAGGTGCCAGGGGCGGCGGCGCCAATCAACAGACGCTGATCCAGCGCGCTACCCGCATTGGTGGCGTTCTTGACTGCGCGAGCGAACTCGCCCAACGACTTGAAACCGCGCTTGGTGTCTTTGGCCGCAGCGTGGTCGCCGCCGCTGATCCGCGCATCTTCGTTAACGACCAAGCCGGCGGCAGCTTCTTCCGCCATCAATTCCTGCTCGCGGGCAATGCTTGCGTTCAGGCCGGTGATGGTGGATTTCAGGGCTTCGTAGCTGGTGTTTTCTTCTGCGGTCAGGTCGCGGCCTTCAGTCGCGGCGAGATCGAGAATGGCGCGGGCCTTTTTGGTGGCCTCGGCCTTTTGGGATTGGAACTTGCGAAGGTTCTTCATGGTGACTCCTGATAAATAAAGGACGTGACGCGACCTGCGGCCGAGGGGCCGCATCGCTTTGTTTCAATGGAAACTAGGGCGCGAGTGCTTGCGTCTTAAGCACTCAAGATTTCAAGCTCGCGCCGCGAGATTGCGGCGCGTGAATTGCTGGTTTTGGAGCCGCGCATCTGCTTCGAGAGCAGCTTCACGGCTTCATCGAATGTGGCGATGCCGTCAACCATGCCTTGCTCAAGCGCGGCTGCGGCGCCCAGGCATCGGCCCTGGCCCATGCCATCCCGAACGGTGGCAACGCCAACGCCGCGATTGCGGGCGATGGTCTTGGTGAACACCTGGTAGTAGTCGTCCGCGCGGGTCTGAATGAAGGCGCGGGCCTCATCACTCAGCGGCTCGGTTGAATTGCCCTCGGCCTTGAACTTGCCGGCGGTGATGAATGTGGTTTTTATGCCAGCATCCTCCATCGCCTTGCTGTAATCGTCGTGCGAGCAAATCACGCCAATGGAACCAACCTCGCCACTCGGCGTGACAAAAAGCTGGTCAACCGACGAGCCGATCCAATAGGCGGCGCTCGCGCAAAGGCTGTTGGCGATTCCCATGATTGGCTTTTTTCCGCGCGCCTGATAAATCTCGTCGGCCAGTTCTTGAACGCCGTACACACTGCCACCTGGGGAATCAATATCAATCAGAATTCCGCCCACGGTGTCATCGGCCAGTGCGTCACGAAACGACTGCGTGAACCGTTGCGTGCTGACCGATCCGCCGCCGCTCAAGTCGTCCATCATGTTTCCGCGCTGCGTCACAACCCCGTAAAGCGGCAGTACGGCGATGGTGCCGTTGCCGGCGCGGTTAGCGGCATCCTTGCGCGCCGCACGCATTTCGGGCGCGGCGCCGATGGCCTCGGTGATCTGCTCGGAACTGAGTTTGTTACCGGCAGACCACCGCGCCACAATCTGAGCAACGATGCTCATGCGCTCCGGCATGATCGCCCACGGCATCGAAAGAAATTCAGCGAGCAATAATGCCTGTTTCATGGTGCGCCTCTTAGCTCGGATCAACTTTCAGGGCGGCGCTCGTTACGGAGGTAACGGCACTGTAGGCCAGCGTAATCAGGCCCGTGGCCGGGTCGCCCATATCGCGGTTCATCTTCCAGAATCCGAGCGCGCCGGCGGCAACAGTCATCACAATGGCGGGCTTCGCAACGCCGTGGATTGAGCCCGGCGGAGTGATCGTGACGGTGATCGAGGAGCCGCCGCCGTTCTTGACCAAAAGCATGCCGTCAACGTCGAACGGAACGACATCGCCATTCGCCGCCGCCGCGAGCGCGGGCTGTTGGGTTGGGTCATCGCTGACTTTTTGATAGACCATCTGTGTCATGTGCTACTCCTTTGTGATTGGGGTTACTGCCAGCCGCTCCAATTTGCAGCGGGTCAAATCATTAATGTCGGCGAGGCTTGTTTTTTGATCGTGATAAATCTTCATGGCGGCGCATTGTTCAGCGCAATAATTTTGCGCGGTCGCCATGCTGACGTTGAGGGCGCTGGAAACGAAACTGGCGTGCTTTTCGTAAACAGAAAGCAATGCCTCATCGCGATTGGCCGATTTACAAGCCTTTGTGCATTCTTCAATTTCTTTTCTGGCGATTCTTTCGGCGGCGGCGGAGGCCAACGCCATTAACCTGGCATCTGCTGGCGCGAGCGTTTTTGATAGCGATTTTTTCGGAATAACTCTCCGAGCGCCGTTCGGCGCTGGCGTGTCGCCATCTGGAATCGTCTCTAATGCTTCGGCTTGGTTTTCTTCGACCATGTTGAGCGGGCGCAGAGGCTCATCAAGCCCATCAATCGGATTGAGCGATTCGTTGATGCGCGCCTCGTTACGCGTCATCCATCCGTCGAGAATGCCTTTGTGATAATAGGTACTGCGCGCGCCCGAATCGCCGCGCAGTAGCGGCATGACGTTGATCTCAACGTCAAGATCATCCTCAAAAATGAAGTAATACCGGATCGCTTCTTCCCAACGCACAAGCCAGGGCGTTAGGGAATCGGTGACATATTCGAGCGACTGCTGCTCGATATTGCTGAACGTCGCCTTTTCCAGATCCCCGATCTTGTGCGGGGGAATGCGGAACAGGCTGGCAATTTCAGACCGGTTGAATTTCTTGCTTTCGATGAACTGTGCGTCAGCGTTGTTAAGCGGAAGCTGATGCAGCTTCATGCCATTGTCCATAATGGCGGTCTTGGCTTTATTGGCGCCCGTTTGCGCTTCCTGCCATGCCTGACGAAATTGCTTTTTCTGCGCGTCGTCCTTGAACTGGCCGGGGAATTCAATCCACTGACCAGTGGATGCGTCATTCAGAAAATAGCGCATGCCGTAGGACTGCGCTGCCAACGCACCCGTAATCGCTTCGCGCGCACACGCAATCGGGTTCAACCCAACAATGCCGTCGGCTGACCCGCCGCGCAGGTGGAAGATTTGGGCGCGCGTCAAAATGGTATCTGATCCGTCGCCGTTCTTGATTCGATAGCGCCAGTTGATTTCCGACAGCTTCTCGATAGTGACCCGATCCGGGTGAATCGGAATCAGTTGTGTGACTTCGCCGGCGGCGTTTCCGATGATTTGTGCGTAGGCGTTACCACGCAAGCACAAGTGCGCCTGCATCATTTCCTTGAACTCCATCGGATTTTGAAACCCGTTGGGCTCGCGGCCAAATAGCCTGTATAGCCAGTGATCGGTGATTTTATTTTTACCGCCGTTTGCAGCGCGGCGGTAAAGAACAAAGGGCAGCTTGCCGACATCCTCGGAGATAACGCGGGTGCATGCGTAAACAGAGATCAGCCGAAGCGCGCTGTCAGATGTGACATTCGTTCCGGTGAAAGGCAGCGGGTTAAACCAAAACGATCCGAAGGGCGAGCGATCCCCGCCATCATCTGCCCGCATTTTCAAAAACATTATCGGGCTCTCGTCAGTTGCGCGCCGCGCAGGGTGAGCGCAAGCACCAATGCACCGACAGCGATCAGCCCCAGGCGCCAGTCAAAGCCGCCGACGCCGACGCCGACCATCCCAATGCCCACAAGTAAGCTGATGTTATAGACGGCTGGATTCATACGAACATCGGCTCATAGCCGTCCGGTAGCGTGGTTTGTGCGCCAATTGCGGCGAGGCCAAAACACATCAACAGCGCAACCATGCCGTCAATCTTCTCGGCGCTTCGTTTGCGGTCAGGGGCCATGTTTAAATTCTCGTCTCTACGCGGCACAAGGTTGGCGGCATTCCACGCAAGCACCGGATCTCCGCCGTGTCTTAACTTCCCACTTATATAGGCGGTTTCACATGCCTTCATCGCCGGGTTGTAGCTTTTCGGCCCTTGAATAAATTTCACCATCGGTTGCCCGCTGGAAACCATGCGGTTCACCAGGTCGGTGGCATTCCATGCGTCGAACCCGATCTGTTTCGGGTTAAATCGCTGGCAGTCGGCAAGGATGTCTTTTTCAACCTCGGCGTAATCCGTCACATCGCCTTCGGTCTGTTGAATCTTCCCAGCCTCAACCCATGAGGCATACGGAATGGTGCCGCGCTCTGTGCGCTGCGCGACTGCTGCTTTCGGAACCCAAAAGCGGCCCCATGTGTAATAGACCCCATCCACCAGCCAGAGCAGCCGCCACGCGGTCAAATCTCGGGTGCTGGCAAGGTCTATCGCGGCCCAACACTGTTTGCCCTCAAGGAAAGAGAGATCAACGGCGCCGGCGCAAGCCTTCCACTTCAGAAGATCAATCCACCCCTCTGCAGATGCCGAGGGCCGGTTGAGCCGCTTGATGCGGAACTCGGCCAGCTTCGAGGGCATCGCCTTTGCTTCAACGGATTCCTTGCGGATTGCCGTAAGCAGGTGCGGGTTGGCGTCATGGAGCGGGTTGGCTTTCTTCCAAGCCGCCTCATCAAAATCGCCGTCGTCGTCGTCAACCGCATAGAACACGACCAAAAAGTGATCGGCGGTATTTCCAAACACGCCATTGAGTAATTGCTTGGCGAAGTGACGCAGATCGCCCCACGGCCCCGAGTTCGCATATCCCTCGGTTGTGGTGTAGAGCCAGAGCGGAGAGCGCCTTGCGCCGGCCGCCGAAGTCAACACGTTCAATAAGTCCGAGGTCTTGTGAGCGTGGATCTCGTCAAGCCCAACGTGGGATGGGTTGAGGCCATCCTGGGTGCTGGCCTTCGCGTTGATCGGTTTGAACGTCGCGCCGGTTTCAACTCGGCTGATAGCATTGGCCCAACATTCCAGCCCAAACGCTTCGCGCAGGTCGGCCGTCTTTTCGGCCATCCGCTTGGCGACGTTGAAGATGATCCGCGCCTGTGATCCGGTTGTCGCGGCGCTGATGATCTGTGCGCCGGGCTCATTCTCGCAGCACTCGCAATAAAGCAAGATCGCCGATGCAAGGGTGCTTTTCGCGTTCTTGCGCGCCACCGCAAACAGCGCCGAGGTGAAACGCCTTGAGCCGTCTTTGTTGCGGAACCCAAACAACTGCACCAAAAAGAAAATATGCGACGGGTGCAGGACGATGTTGGGTGTTTCCCAAACGCCCTCGACGTGAGGCAGCTTTTCGATGAAATCGCACGGATCACAAGCATGCCATTCGTCAAAGACGAAGGGCGCGCGCTTGGCCTTGGCCCGTTTCAGATCATCGAGAAACCGCTTCGCGGCCTGTCGGATGAGATTGCCGTTTTCCTTTCCTTTCTTGTCTGCGAGAATTGACTTGGCATAGTCAATCGCAATCTGAACGTAGTTACGATTTTTTGCCGTTGCTCGCGAACTTGTTGCCTTTTTTTTCTTCGCCAAGCGGTTTCACCTTGCCTTGAGCAACAGGCGTCAGGCCGAAGTCATTTGCGAGAGCGCGATGCTGCGCCAGCATGTGACCTGTTGGCGATTCGCCTGCCGCATAGAGCTGGACAATTTTTCCGAATAACGAACAGAGAACCCCGAGCGTTGAAAGACTGGCCTCGGTCAGCAGGCGATTATTTGTGAGGATCGGCGCAAGCCGGTTCCACTCAGAAACCGCGTGCGCGTTCGCCAACCAACTAGGCGGCGGGGGGCATTGCTCAACAAGTGGCAGCTCAACGCTTGGCGGCGGCACGCGGTCGGGCCGATCCGTACCGGCAACGACCTTAAGAGTGTGCGGCTTGCGCGGTGCGCCCATAAAAACCTGTTTTTCTGATTTGACGGTGTGAAAAAATGGCCCTCGCACGGTCTAGCGGTGTGCGCCCGTAGGGATTGGATGCCCCCTACCCTCTGCCATCGCGCTCCGTGCTGGTCTTGGTGCTGTGGCACCGCTTGCACAATGGTTGCAGGTTGCTTTCATCGAACTTTCGATGTGGCGCCCCCGCAAGCGGTTGTATGTGATCTACCTCGGTTGCCGGCACCAGCTCGCCGCGCACTTGATGGTGCTTGCATAGTGGGTTGCGCCTTAGATACTGCTCGCGGAACCTCTGCCATGCAGCGTCGTAGCCCCGCTCAGTGGAGCCCGCGCGCCTCTGTGCTGCTTTGTAGTTGCTGTGTGGTTGGTGCGTCTTTGGGCTAACGGGCATCGGCGCGAGGCGCCTGCTGCAGCGCAGTGATCGCCTCCAACCGCGCAACGCGCACGCTCAGATCTGTAACGGTGGTTTGCATGAACGCAACACGCTCCTCCATGCGGATCACCGTTTCGTTGGTTGTCATGGTGAGCTTGGCGAGAAACGTAAGCACAACGCCAATACATAACAGCAGTATTGGGTTGACGTAGGCATTGATTCCGTCCTTGATGCGCGCCTGCGTGTGTTAGGTCATTTCACGCACTCGATGAGCTTCGCCTTGCCTGCCGCACATTCTCGATATTGCTTCGTGGCGGCTGACCAGGCTTTCAGAACTTCGCCGCGCTTGCCGGTCTTGAGTGTCGGCAGTTCAGCGGGGCACATCTGCGTCAGGCTCGAATCACATGCCGGCGGGACTTGCGGCATCGTTCCACAAGCTGATTGCGCGAGCATCAAAACACACAGTGTTAGGGTTCTCATAAAGATCAATCCTTGCTTGTAGTCCGTCGAATACTTCTTTGATGTGGGCGACTTCCGCCTGATGTTCCTTGCTCGCCTGGGCTGATTTCTTGGCCCGTGCAATTACTGCATCGGCTTCTTTTTTCTGCCACGCCGCATCCGTAGCATCAACGCCCTGTTGGTAAACATGGTGATGCCAGGTCGCGTATGCGAAATAAAGCAGGATCGCTGCGTAAAGGTAGAGCATGGGCTTCGACCAAAGCAGCTTCCATTCGAGTGCTGGCATGTCATTTCTCCTTTGGGGTCTGATTTACAACTCGCCCCAGGATGCCCGCGAAGGCAAGTCCGGTGATGGTGTAAATGACCCAATGCGGCAGCATTGATTTCATGTCGGATGGCAACAAGTCCCAGGCGCCGGGGATTGCCGCAATCACCAACAGAATGTGAACCGAAAACCAGCGATATGCTTGCTTCCAGTCATCAATCAGCTTCATGGAATAAACACCCGGTTCCCGCTTCTCGGCGGGATGATTTGAACGTGACACCATTTCGGTGTGCTGTTGGGATGCTCAAGCCAAAGTTCGAGTTGTGCGAGCAGACCTTGATTCGCCATGCAAAACGCATCAAGTGCGCCGTCGTCATCGCTCAGATCAATCGCCTGACAGGTCATGTGCTTGGAGTGGGTTGCGGCATTTGGCACGCTGGCGTTGATCGCAGCGGGGCGCCAGCCTGAATTCACCGAGCGCACATGACCGAAGGCGGCAAGTAGGCGATTCGCGCGCTCGACGGTAATGACCGCGTTTTTTCGCAAATCAAGCGTCAACTCGTCGGGATACTTCGCATCCCGACCCATGTAGTAATCAACGAGGGTAATCACGGAAATCCAAGGGCGCCGAGTTTCATAGGATTGGCCTCATGCCACGAAGGTTTGTTTTGATCCATACGAAAATCAGGATCAGAACGATTGAGGCGCCAAAGAGCGCCCCGCCGACTACCGAAATGAAAATGAGTGCGGCCATATGCACCTCGGATTTTTCAGAACCGACGATTTAATGCCGCAACTTCCCTAGCTTCTGATGCACGCGTTTGACGCGCGGCTTTGGCGGCAGTGTTGGGTCTTTCTGCTTCTGCTCTCGCGCCATGCGCTTGGCGTATTCCTTGTCGCCTTTGGCGAAGAAAAAATAGAACAGGATGATTGCGATGATGCAAATGATTACGGCGATCTTCATAGTTCAGCCCCCCTGAAATACGCCTTGCCGTCAACAATCGTCACCAGTTCCGGCGGCAGCAAGTGACCGCTGCGGAACGTCAACACCGCGAAGCCGCTCCGCCAGTTAGTCGGGCGCCCTCGCACATACTTGAACTGCGGGCCGTTCGGATCTGCGAAAACACCCGGGTTGATCCCGTAGAACGTACCGCGCTCGTTCGTGACGGGCGCGATCTTTTGGCCGTGATCGTGGCCGCTGATGAAATGAACCGATGTGTTCGCCGCGTTGTTGTGGCTGGCGTGCGTACCGCCTTTCCAGTTGTGCGTAATGAGAACCGGATCAACCGCCCAATTCACCTCAAGCGCCCAGGCCATTGTCCAGTCGGGGAATCGCTCTGAAAGTGTCGTGCCGGCAACGCCTTCGAGCTTGTTTGCGTTCTGCGCCAAGTAGCGATCAAACCGCTCGCAGTGATTTCCCGGCGTCCAGTATTTTTCTGCGGTCTTGGCGGCGTTTGCAATCTCGCCGCGCTGTTCGGCGACCGCGAGAAGTTCGGACGCCACCGTCGGCAATTCATCCCAACCGAGCGGCGGATGTCTGCTGATGCTCGCGCCGTCGAAAGTGTCGCCGACATCCACCAACACATCGGGCTTCAGTTTCTTGCACAGTTTCACGCAGGCACGCTGCGCGGCGCTCACATGGCCCTGCCACATATGCGCGTCAGAAAATGCAACCATGATCCCGTTTGGGATACCAACCTTAAGGCGTTGCGTGATCCGCGTGCCGCTGACTATTCCGTGTTCCGGCCGCGAGGCCGGCAACTCAATGCCGTGATTTCGTTCGAGACACCGGCGACGCCTCGCAACATTTTGCGGCGCGCAGCCCAGGTGTTTTGCAATGTCCTGAATCTTTCCGTCGAGCTTATGCCATGCGGCGATGAACTCAACATCGCTACACTTAGGCGCTGGCATTGATCTTCAACGTGCGTATCTGTCCGCCACAAAGCGGGTCGCGCTTGATGGCCGAGCGAACTGCTGTCAGCGCATCGAAACCCAAATCCATAGCTGCGAGCGCGAAGTTGCGGCCCGAACCAATTGCAGTCGGTGAATCAAGCTCCATAGGTGGGGCGCCATCTTCGGAAACAAAAACTCTGGCATTCGGATGAACGAAAAGAATCGAGCAATCCTTGACCTTGGGGGGGGCTTCTTGTGGACAACCCGCTCCGACCCACGCCCTCACTCGCTCCAATGAGGCGACATCACCGGCAACGCCGATAATCAATTCGCCTGCCCTGAATATCTTTTTATACCTGCTGCTCAAAATGGCGTCGTCGGCCATGCGCCCATCTGCGGCGACGGTCTTTCCGTCGAAAGCTATGCAAGTCATAGAACCCTCGACGTTGAAAAATAAAAGGCCGGGGATACTCGACTTCTCACATTGCGGCGATCGCCCTTCGGCAAAACTCGGTTGGAGGCTTTCAGTTCGTCGAGGAATTCAGACTCAAACCTTTCGGCTGGTGTGGGTTCTTTCAACATTCTGGCCTCCAACAAAAAACCGCCCGGAGGCGGTTGGAGAGACTGCGTACCTGGCTTGACGAAGCCGCCCCGGAATGTGGGGCGGCTTGATCCAGCCTTTCGGTGCGTCAGATGTTGTACGTTCGCCAGTGACTATGCAGGCGGTGGCCCTCAATGGGCCTGCCAATAGTCTGAAAGGCGTAGAGCGGATGCACGCGGCCAATGTAACCGGCGGTTTGCATCAGCAACACGGGCTGACTGTGACTGGTGGCGCCGATGGATTTGGTTGCGGCGTCGAAGCTCTGTGCGTTGGTGGCGAAGTCACCCTTGGGGCCGACATCATGCAGTGCGTACAGACCGGGCGCCTGAAAATCGCTCATCGAGAGCAGCGCAGGTGCATCGCCGGCAGTAGCGGGGGCGCAGAACGACAGTGCGGCGAATACCGCGAACAGGATGGTACTGAGTAGCGTTCGTGTGGGCTTCACATTGTGTCTCCTTTCTGGTTGGGATCGGGAAATAAAAAACCCGCCACGAAGGGCGGGTTGTTTTTCGGTGGGCCACAAACCCACCAGTCACATAAATTGTAATTCTTGGGATACAGCCCGTCAAGCCGCCTGCCGAATTAAATTTAATCGGCATTCGATCCAACCGAAAGCGCGTGAGCGTATATCTCGGTATTCAGCCTCGGTGCAGCCCATCGTCACGATTGCCGCTCTGCGCGGACGCGGGACATCGCGCCAGTGCCCGAGGAACGTCGCTCGAATAAACGACTTGTAAAGCTCGGGCATTTCTTCAATCGCGGCGTTCATTTCGCGGCAACGGTTGTCGTGACTGATCGAGGCGGCCATACGATCCACCATTGCGCCCATGCCGCCGTCACTCGCCACGCCCTTTGATTGGGATGCCCCGGCGCCTTCCTTCATCATCTTGTAGGTCTGCGATTCAGGGGGCCAGTAATTGCATGCCGGTTCATTCTTCCACCGGCACCACTCCACCAGGCGATGCTCGACGTTGTTCATGTGTGTGCGGCCCCGTTAAGCGGTTTGGACTGTGCGGTGCCGGTCGCGCGTCGCTCGCGCGCGATCTGGGCGTTGCGAACATTCAGCGCATCCAGGGCGGGCTCGCACCAGCGCCGATTGCCTATGCGCTTCGCTGGCTCGCCCTTGTGCATCTTGTAACAACTGGTGCAAAAATATTCCTTCATGGGGCGATCTCCATTTGTGGCGTGGGACGCTTGGTGTTGAAGTCACTGCGAATCCGGCGCATTCCGGCTGGCTTCTCGCGGATGATGGCGATGGCCTTGGTGTAGGCCGATACCGTGTCTCGCTCATGCGCCGGAACAAACTGCTGCATTTTGTCGAGTGCGTTTTCCACCGTTGCGCGCTGTGCATCGTTGAGTTTCATGCGGACTCCGATTTCTTGCTGATGATTTCGACTTCGGATGTGTATTCCTTTGGGGCGCCGCGCCGCTGCGCGTAGAGCCAGGTTATGCGTGGGTCTTTGTCGTTCACGCCTAGGCGATCAGCGATGCCATCGCGTGCGGCCTTGAACGCGCTTGCGAGGTTGTCGGTGTCCAGCTCGCGCGGAGCGATGCGCGTGAGGGTGATTTCACAGGGCAGCGCGACATTGGTCGGCGTCAGCACTTTCGCAGTCTGCCTGTGATCCTTGGTTCGTTTTGACTTGGCGGCCCAATGCTCGCGCAGATTTGCGACGCTCACGATATTGAGTGGGAGCTTGTATTTCATGCCACCACCGAGCGCGGGAGAATCTTGCTGTGGCGCTTGTAGCCGCGAACGGCTTGGCGCTTCTTTGATAGCTCCCACAAGTCGAGGCCCAACGCCTTGGCGGTGGCGTCCACATGCGTGGTTTGCAGGCCGTATGCCGCTTCCCATCCGCGCACACCAACGGTGTGAATCCCTGCGCCGCCGGTGTGGTGATACAGGCAAAGCGGGATCGTGAGCCAATCTGAATTTTTCTGGCCCATGCCCGCGTGTATGCCAATGTCGGCGATTGATCCGCCGCGCACATGGTGCGCTTGGGCCTCATGCCCGCAGATGCAGCAACCCAAATCCCGCACGCGGTCGAGATGTGGGATCATGGAGATTGACCTATTGCATCTAAAAGATTTAAAGGGGCCAACATCCTTTCGCCGCCATCAATCTTGCCGTTGAGTGGCGGCCTCAAAATATGGATATATAGCGATTCAAGGCGATCAAGGATTGTTTGGTTGCATGGAATGAAGGCAAAAGATTCAAAATCTTTTATGTGGTGGCCCGAGATTCTTGCGAACACATTGATGGACTGCCCCACATATACGACACGATCCCCCTTAACCAAAGACTTGAATGTTTTTTCTCTAGGCGCGTATTTTTTCATTCAGAGCGTCTATGCGTGCTGATTTTTCGGAACATAAATTTACTCTTAGCTCTCTTTTTCGGCGCCTTGTTTCGATGCCCTTGGAGATGCTTTCTCGGCGTTTTTCTGGCGATAGAATTGGATATGTAATCATTGTGCGGCCCTATACGAACGAACCGCATCATCGAATGCCTTGCGAAGTTGGCTGATCCCGAAACTTGATGTTTCGCCTAGCCTTGTCCAACCGCCTAGCATCTTGGCTGCGTGATTTACTTCCGCGTGTTCACTGGTGCTGCCAGATGCATTGCACGTTCTGAAATTCGCCCAAAGCCCATCGGTATTAATCTGCGCCGCTTGCGATGATGCGGGCGTAGCTTGATCTTCCCACCGACGCTGATTCAGCCATGTTGCTGGATTGGGGATGAACTGTCCGGCATCCTTGAGCCATGCGGGTGATGCGGCCTGAGCGTCAATTGCTTGGAGGATGGCCGCCTGCAGAACTTCATCTGGCCTGAGCTTGGCCCAGGTCTTTTCCGCCGCGCCCTTTGCGATTTTTTTCGGGTAGCGAAGCCAAAACGCATCGAATCCAGCGAGCGCGGAAGCGCCTCGCGGTGTTTTTGTTTTTTCTTGGTTATTGGATAGTGGAGTAGTGGCTAAGGTTTTTTTTGATAACCCATGATTAACCTGTTGGGTTTCCTGACTAGAACCTGACGGGTTTCCGTTGGGTTCTGTTCCGCGTGGAACTTTTGAGGCGTTCGATGGCCTGCCGCCTTTGCTGCCGTTGTTCCGGCTGGCCTCGGCTTTTTCTGCGGCGTCAGCAATCACGCGGTCGGCATAGCTGTGGCGCCATACGTCACCATCCCTCTTAAAGAACTCTCCAAGCACCGCTGCCAGAGCCTCGCGCTCGGGCTTGGTGTTGGCGCGCGTGACCTTGTGAGCATCCTTGTCGGGGATTGGGCGCTCAGTGGCGTAGTAGCGATCCAGCAAAAGGTTGTAGGCGCCCTGCTCCATCATTGAGAGGTGGCCGGTGTCCTTCGCGAAATCTCCGAGGTGGCGCTTGTAGTAGTTCATCTACTCAAGACCTCCCATGCGCGAGCAGCCACGATTGGAACCTGCCCGTTTCCAATGGCCTTGAGTTCGCCCACTGCAACGGCCATCCCATGAGCCACGCGCTGAATTGCGGGTTGGGCTTGCCACCAATTGCATCGGCCAAGTTGTGCGCCCCCCCCCCGCGAGGCAAAGCCGGCGCCCGACTTGCCCTTCCAGTCCCTCGCGCTTGGGGTCGGCAGCGAGAATGAAAAGGCGCTCGCGTAAATGGGGCGCTGACTCCTCGGCTGCTGAAAACACTCCCCACTTCGCATCGAGCCCCAGCTCGGCCAGGTCTGCGAAGATTCGCTCGCAATATCCGGTAGCAAAGAGCCCTGGGACATTCTCAAGCAGTGCGTAGTGTGGCTGTACGATGCGAAGGACATCTGCCGTTGCGGGCCACATATTGCGGGGATCGTCGGCAGCGGCTTTCTTGCCGGCGACTGAGAACGGTTGGCAGGGGAAGCCTGCGGTAACGACATCAACCATTCCCTGATATGCGTGGGCGTAGCCTTCGCTGACGAACTTTCGGATGTCGCCGAAGATCGGCGCGGCATCCAAACAACCGTCTGCGATTCGTGCCTGCAGGATTTTTTGGCAGTACGGTTCCCATTCGACGTAGCCGATGGATTGCCAATCGAGCAGCTTCCCTCCGAGGACTCCACCGCCTGCACCGGCGAATAGATCGAGGCTCCGCATGTCATGCCGCCTCCAACAATTCGCCCTGCTTTATGGGCGTGCGTGTGGAAAGCCACAAACTCTCGATACGATCACGCGCGCCATCTGCGTGAGCAGCGCGATCAATGCGGCGCCAGCCGGCATAAAGGTTGTCGTAAAGATCGCAACGATAGCCACTGATAATCACCATGCCTTTCAATTGGGAAAGGCCAGCAGCAAGCGCATGGTGATCTGCGTCGCTCAATTCGTGGCGATAACAGTGCGTCTTGTTTTTCAGGTAGCGGGTTTCATGCGCGTAAGGTGGATCAACGTAATGCAGGGTTTCGGGGCCATCGTGGGCCTGCATGACCTCGATAGCGTCTCGATTTTCAATTACGATGCCGCGTAAGCGTTGAATAGTGATACGAAGGGCATCTGGATAATTCATCCAATCGTGTGCGGGTGTCGTTCCTGAACGGTTGCTGTTGGCTCGAAAGCCGCTCTTTTGCATGCTGACTGATGCAGAGCCGAACCCCATGAATGAACGCGCCAACGTGCGGCGAGCCTGTTCTAATGGGTCGTCGCTTTGGATGTAGCTCGTTTCAAATTCTTCGCGCGAGAAAGGTGTCAGCTCGCAAAGCTGCGCCAGGTCATTGCCGCGCTCGCGGGCGACTTGGAACAGATTGACGATCTCGCCATCCAGGTCGTTGTAAATCTCAGCGTAGGAGCGTGGTTTACGAAGTAACACAGACGCCCCCCCCCCGAAGGGTTCGACATAAACCCGGTGCTTCGGAAAGTGCGAAATGATCCACGGCGCGAGGATCCATTTCCCGCCGTGGTATCTGACGAGTGGGCGCGCCTTCACGCCGCCACCTGATCGGGCATCAACGATCTCGCTGCCGTTCTGATTCGCTCGGCAACCTCAACTCCCCTCGCCCGCTCGATTCGACTGATGGCGGATCTGCGCTCGGGAGTGTTCGGCATATCGGCGATGGTCTGCGCGGTGATCCAGAAGTAACGCGACACCGTGCAGGCCATGCGGCGAGAGTGCGGCCATTGGTCACACTCGCAGCGAATAACTCCCGATTGCCCATGACATGCCGGGCGTGTCGGGAGGCTCAAGCAACAACCCTCAACTTCGTAGGCTGTTGTAGATCATCAATTCTTTTGAGAAGTTCGCGCATCTGGTGCGCGGTCTGCATAAACGCGGCCTCGAATTGCGCCTTGCGTTCTTCCGGCGTTATTTGTTCGGGGCGACTGTGGCCGCATTTGTGCGCGCAGTAGTGCAAGAACTCGAAACGCTGCAGATTGTTGGCGATGAGCAAGTGCTGATCGGCGGTCAGGCGTTCTTCGCGGTTTTCGTTAAGCGCATTGCGAAGCGCAGAGCTGGCGGCATCGGCGGATTTCTGCGGCCATACGATCAGTCCGACAGTTTTGTAGTTCTGTCCGCTCATCTGGATCGCTGTGCGTGTGGCTTCCTCGGCGCTATCGAAAAACGGCATGGATTCTTGGCTCATGTACGACTCCCCACAATTTGTGGAACGCTGTGGAATGACGGATTACGGGCAACAAAAGAAACTGCTCGGCATGGAAACGAGCAGCTCAACGAATAGAAAACCCCCGAGGTCAGGGGAAGAACACCCACGCGGCCAAGGGATGCCGATGTGTGGGTGTGAGGAGTCATGCGGCTTTCTTCGGCGCGGGGCCGTAGATGTCGGGCCGCAACTCATAACGAGTGACGGCGCGCTTGGTGGCCCTTTCAATCGCCCTGCACCGCTTGGGCGGAACGCCGCGCCGTTTCCAGTGGGTGATCGTCATGGGGCTAAGGCCGAGCGCCGAGGCGAGTCCGGTCTGGTTTTTGCATGCCTTAATCGCTTTATTCAGCGCGCTCATGGCCTGAATATTAAACGCGCCGTTTATATTTTGTCAACACTTCGTTTATGGATAAATTTGACGCTTTATTAAACAATCCGTATATATGAACAAAGCAACAAAATTCGTTCTGGACATCGCTCGCGAGAAAGGGCTAAAGCCCGGCGCGTTCGCTAGTGCGATTGGGGAAAGTCCACAGACGATAGTGAACTGGAAGAAACGAGGAATACCGCCCGAACACGCGCCCAAGATTGGACGCCTGCTCGGGATTTCAACTGACGATGTGATGGCTGGGGAGAGGCGGTCATCGCAATTTGCATCGAATGTGCAGCTCGGCCCCGATCCGCGAGCATCAAACCTCGCGCCCGTTACTGGCCGCGTGCGCGGCGGTGATAACGGTTACATCTTCGAGGAGGATCGGCCAGTGGGCGACGGTGACGAGCTGGTGCCGTATTTCGGCAGAGACGCGAATGCTTTTGGGTTGCGCGTGATCGGCGATTCGATGTCTCCGCGATATAACCACGGCGAATACATCGTTGCATGCCCTAACCTGCCCTACGCTCCGGGGAAATACGTTTACGTTGCTCTGAGTGATGGCCGGAAAATGGTCAAGCGCATGGCTTCTGAAATGAAGGATGCCTACCGCTTCGAGAGCCTACATCCCTCGCACGAAATGATTACTGTGCTGAAGGATCAGATCGAGGCGATCTATGTCGTGCAAGGGCCGTTTGATTCCGACGCTATCATTCATCGGTGATGCAATGAAGATCTACATGGCCCTTGTTGTCGGGTGCGCCGCCCTGTCGGGATGTGCGACCACGCCAACGCCGCCTAGCAATGCGGCGCACGTCCCCGCCGACAGATTGTTGGCGTTTCAGAACAAAACCCCCAAGGCAACGGCGGTGCTTATCGCTACGCGCGATCAGGGATTTATTGGTGGCGGCTGCTTCGTGTCGCTTACCATTGACGGCGTTTTGGCGGCGCGCATTGATCCGGGCGAAACCGCAAAATTTTATTTGCAGCCTGGTGAAAAATTGCTGACAGTTGGGCGCGATGCCTTGGGCGCCCCTCTGTGCAGCTTGGGGAAGGACAACTTTGCAAACAGAGAGACGATACTAAAGCCGGGCGAGGAGAAATCATTTCGCCTGATGACGAACACAGACGGACAGTTCGACATACAGCGAGCAGATGCTCCCTGACGACTATAAAACTGACGCATGAAACCCGCCCAATGGCGGGTTTTTTATGGCTCGAAGTAAACAATAATCTCTTACTATTCAACGCAATGTTTATTTTTATATAAACGCGCCGTTGACTTAAATATAAACGTATTGTTTAATCGGCTCCATCGAATCCACAACGGATACGGGAGAGTAGATGAGCAAAGAATCCAAGGCGCAGAAACCCCGGGAGGTCATCACGGCCTACAAGGGGTTCACCAAAGATCTCACTTGCACAGGGGGCAACGTACCATTCCAATATAAGATCGGCGAGACGTTCAAGCACAGGGGCGCAGTCAGTGCTTGCAACTCTGGATTCCATGCCTGCGAATACCCGCTCGATGTTTTCGGATACTACGAGCCCGGCCTGCAGAGTCGTTATTGTGAGGTCGAACAATCCGGTTCTATTCAGCGCCAAGGAAGCGACACGAAAATCGCATCGGCTGAAATCACGATCAAGGCCGAGCTGAAGATTCCAGAGATTATCGCTGCGGCGATCAAGTGGGTTACGGATCGGTGCGATCCGGTCAAAACGAAGC